>Ga0208690_1000045_pt1 | contig 29236 bp, 27 predicted proteins | sample June2015DPH_16_1_2_FD_184712 | JGI IMG/M metagenome (GOLD analysis project Ga0208690, IMG submission 184712) | Peatland microbial communities from SPRUCE experiment site at the Marcell Experimental Forest, Minnesota, USA - June2015DPH_16_10... | ecosystem: Environmental > Terrestrial > Soil >...
CGATGACGGCCTGACGGATCTGTCCAACTCCGCCGTCGACTTGGCCAACGCCGGGCGCTTGGACGAGGCGCTCGCGGCCTGCGCCCGGCTCCTCGCCGAGTTCCCCGAGGTTGTCGACGGGCTCGAGCGGTCCGCCATGGTCCACGCCAAGTTGGGCCATCACGCCCTCGCGGCCGACCTCTACCGCCAAGCCTTCGCCTTCGTCACCGATCCAACTCGAAAAGACGATTACGAAGACCAGGACTATTATCGCGAGCAAGCAGAAAAGCAGCAACGGCTCGCTGACTCGCTCTGACCCTCGCTTCGCTCACTCCGCCAACGTTCCGCTCACGAAGGGCGATGGACCACACCCCACTCCATCGAAATGCGTGACCAAAAGAAGCCTTTTTCCCATCGGCGATGATGGCCGCGCTCAGCCTCGAACGAACTCTGCGACGCTACGTCCGCGCGGAGTTCCTCGTCATCGACGACTTTGCCGTGCTCGCGATGGATCCCGCCCAGGCCAAGCTCGCCTTTCAGGTGATCTCCGAACGCTACGACTATCGACGCTCCACTTGCATCACGACCAACCGCGCCTTCAAGGACTGGACCAAGGTCTTCCCGGACGCCCTCAATGCGCAGGTCATCGCCGAGCGCCTCACCGAACGCGCCGAGCACTTCGTTCTCGAGAAAGGCTTCCGCACCGCGCGCCCTTGACCGACCTTGACGCCCTCGACGGAGAGGACCCCCACTCCGCAGCGCCGTCCACGTGCGCTCTCGCCCACGCGCGCCTCAGGCCGCGGCTGGAAAAGGCGAAGAACCGCCCTTTCGTCAACGGGTGGGTCCCTGGGTACCGGTGATGCCGCTGATAATGGGACCCTCCGAGCCCGGTGGTGACACTCATGACCGATCGCGCGCAGATCGATCGCCTCTTGCAGGAAGGGGCCGAGAAGGCGCGCGCGATCGCGATTCCGCTGATGAACCGTGTACGCCGCGCGATCGGCAAGCTCGCGGATTGAGCTTCGCTCGCCAACGTCCGATGCATCTCGACGCTGTTCGAGCGAGTAGGCGCCGAAATTGGTTCGCCGTTGCACGGACCACGAACGCCCCAAACGCGTTATATGTGACCCTGGCGGTTTTCGCGTCTCTTCGTCGCCCGACACGCTTTGGAGCGCTTACTCGCAACTTCACCTGCGGTCTCGGGACTCTGCTCCTTGTCTTCCGAGGCATGCGGGGGCTTCAGTCCTTGTCAGCGCGCCGCCAGCGATAGAGAGTGGAGACGTCGATTCCCAGGATTTCGGCAGCGCGTTCCTTGTTTCCGCCCGTCTCCGCCAGCACCCACTCGGTGTAGGCGCGGCTCAGGCGCCGCAGCGTCCACGGTGAGTTGCTAGGGAACGGCCATCCTAGCGTTGGCTCGTCGCTTCGAAACCGAACGCTCTCCACGTCAAGGATCGCCTCGACCCCAAATACGACGGCGCGCTCGATGCAGCTTGCCAGCTCGCGAACATTGCCCGGCCACGGCGCCTCCGACAACATGCGAAGTACATCCGGCCGCAGCGATCGGACGGGCGAGTGAGGGGCACGCTGGCGGGCCTCCGCCAGAAAGCGCTCCGCAAGCGCCGGGATGTCCTCCCGGCGGTGGCGCAACGGCGGCACGAGCACCGGCAGGACGTTCAGCCTGAAGAACAAATCCTCGCGGAATCGCCCTTCCGTGACGAGGGCTGGAAGGTTCCGGTGAGTGGCCGCGATCACGCGAACGTCTACATGGTGCTCCCGTTCGCTGCCCACCGGGCGAATTGCGCCAGACTGAAGAACCCGCAGAAGCTTAGCCTGCAACAAGAAGGAAATGTCGCCGATCTCGTCGAGCAGCAGCGTCCCGCCGTCGGCTTCCGTGAACAGACCCTTTCGCGGTTGCACTGCGCCGGTGAAAGCACCACGAACGTGGCCAAAAATCTCCGCCTCCATCAGCTCCTTCGGGATGGCCGACATATTCACCGCGACGAAGGGGCGCCGGCTACGGTTGCTTCGCGCGTGGATGGCGCGCGCCACCAGCTCCTTGCCCGCTCCGGTTTCACCCGTGACGAGCACTGGAGCGCTCGATCGAGCGACTAGATCGATGTTGGTGCGAAGGGCGGTCATGGCGGGACCGGAGCCGACGAGATCGAAGCCTCCGAATGGTAAGGGAGGGGGAGAAGGTCTCGGGGACTCGGTCCGGTGACGCCGCGTCTCCAACGCATCGCGTACGATCCGCTGCAGCCCCTTCGAGTCGCAAGGCTTTACGACATACTGGAAGGCGCCGCGCTTGATGGCGTCGACTGCATGGGGGACGGCGCCGGCCGCGGTGATGAGGACAACGGGCAGCGCCGGGTGGCTCTGCTTGAACCGATCGAGCAGATCGAGCCCGCTCATTCCTTCCATGATCACGTCGGAAACGACAACATCGACGCGACGGCTGTCGACGAGGGCCATGGCGGAAGCGGCGTCTGAAGCGAGTTCGCAAGCGTGCCCGTCGCTGGAGAGGAGGCTGTCGAGCAACAGGCGAGTGTCGCGGTCGTCGTCGACGATGAGCACGCGGGATTGCATGACCCTCCGAATATAGTCACTTTCACCTCCTGCTGCGCCACCGGTGCGAGTCGCCTCTCTACGCAGCAAGCGGTTGAGTCCGGGGGGGTCGTCGTTCTTGGCTAGCGCTGCTTGCCAGCCGTCGCGAGCGTTCTCACACGCTTTCGAGTGGCCTACTGGGAGGCAAACTGCAGAACGATTCGCAAATTGCAAACGCCTGGGGCTCGCGTGGGGTCGGCGGAGGGCGGATCGGCGACGCGGTTTGCGTTGCATTAGCCAGCGCAGCTGAGGCAGTATTCTCTGGGTGCTCGATCAATTTCTAGTTTCAAGGCGCGATGTAATCATCGCTCGGACACGCGCGCGGGTCGCTTCGCGAACGAGTCCGAGATCAACCGACGTGGAGCTCGCGAACGGGATTCCGCTGTTCTTGGACCAGCTCGGAGCCGCGCTCCGTTTGGCAAAGTCGAGCGATGTGGTCGACCACGAGCAGATCGGCAAGAGCGCCGGCCAACACGGCCACGACCTGCTCCGCTTGGGACTCAGCATCGCGCAGGTCGTTCACGACTACGGAGACGTCTGTCAGGTGGTCACCGAGCTGGCCGTCGACGAGCAGGCGCCGATCTCGGGCGAAGAGTTTCGGACGCTCAACCTCTGCCTTGACGATGCCATCGCGGGGGCGGTGACAGAGTACGCGCGTCAACGCGAGCAAACGATCGCGGATCAGGGGACTGAGCAGCTAGGCGTCCTCGCCCACGAGCTGCGTAACGTCGTCAACACGGCGATGCTTTCGTTTGATGCCATCAAGAGCGGCCGCGTTGCCCCGGGCGGCAGCACGAGCCTCCTACACGGCCGTAGCCTGATGCGTCTACGCGATCTCGTCGATGGCTCACTCGCGGCCGTGCGTCTCGATGCTGGGAAAGTTTGTCTCGAACGCATTTCCGTTGCGGACTTCATCGGAGAGATCGAGATCGGCGCGGCGTTGCAGGCGCAGGCTCTCGGTGTCCACCTTATGGTGACGTCCGTCGATCCTACGGTGACCGTCGAGGGCGACCGACAGACCCTCGCCGCGCTCATTTCGAATCTGCTTCAGAATGCTTTCAAGTTCACGCGCGACCACGGCGACGTTGCCCTGACGGCTCGTGCGACCGCCGACCGCGTTCTCTTCGAGGTTGAGGACGAATGCGGCGGCCTCCCGCCCGGAAAGACCGACGATCTGTTCCGCCCGTTCGAACAGCGAGGCTCCGATCGCAGTGGAGTGGGGCTTGGCCTCTCCATTTGTTTCAAGGCCGCCAAGGCGAACGGCGGCGAGATCCGCGTTCGCGACCTCCCCGGCAAGGGATGCGTCTTCACCCTTGATCTCCCAAGGAAACCGCCGCCTCCGTTGTCGGCAGTTGGTGGTGGAGCGAAGCGGACGGCAGGCTCTGGGGTCGCTGGCGCCGACGCGCGATCCACCGGGACGAGGAAGAAGGCCCGCGGTCGCTGAATGGCCTGCCGAAGGTCCGGGTTATAGTGTCCCGGTCCATCAGCCCCTTAACCTAGGGACAGCCGACGGGACTTTTACTCCCAGGCTTTCGCCGATCCGATCGTTCTTCACGGCGCCGGGTATAACTACGATGGTAACGGGTTGATTCCATTGGCAAGTCTCTCACTTGCCAGAACGACAGCTACTTCGCCGCACTTGCAGTGTAAGCCGTTCACCAACGACGTCCGGGACGGGATTGAGCTGGGAACGGCTTCGTGACAGGCGACCGCCTGGCGCGGACCTCGGCGGGTGGCTCAGCGGACGAGAGCGCGCGTGGCAGCGGGCATGGGCAACGCGTCCGGATGGCCGACGTAGCGACAGACTCTTCGGGGTGCGCCGATCCGCTGCCAGTGCAGCATGCGCTGCTCGCCGTCGCGCAGTCCTAGATACACGGCGATCGCGAGACTCGGAGCGCGTCTTCGGGAGCGTGGAGTGAGCATCGAGTCGACGACGAACGCGTTCGAAGGGGAGCCGCAACTGAGCCTCGTGTCCGGCAGAAGGCCGCAGGCGGTCCTTCAGGAAGGCGATCACTCGGTCGAGCGCCTCGCGGGTCGGGTGCCCGGGCCGATCGACGAGGTGCATGGTCAGGACCGAGTGCGACTTCGGATCGATGCCGGCGGCGTTGCCCGGCGACGAATCGATCTCGATCGCGATGAACGCGTCGCCCAGCTCGCGTCGCAGCTTCGCGAAGCGTTCCGCCGGGACGCCGTTGTCGCTCGTGAAGCGGAGCCCCATCACGCAAAGCCCGTCGCGTGTGCGCGTGCGCTGCTTGATGCGCGCAAGGTCCGCAGCATCGACGCTGACTGCCGCGCGCTTGCGCGCCGAGATGGGCGCAGGCAGGCCCGGCTGGCTCATCACGGGGGCGAGGACTGACGGGTCGACGGCCATCGCAAGCGCGTAGCTGCCCGTGAAGCACATGCCTACCGCCCCCACGCCCGGGCCACCGCACTCGGCGCGCGCTCGCGTGGCGAGCGCGCGCAGCCACGAAATGATGCGCGGCGCGCGATCGGCCAACAGCGTGAACTCGCGCGCCACGCAAACCTCGGCTATCGCACGCATCACGGCGCCCGTCGTGAACGGCCGACCCGGTCGGCCGAAGAGAGAGGGCATGTAAACGGTGAAGCCGGCGTCGACGAGCCGCTGGCCGAACTGCGTGACGAGCGGATGCAGCCCGGGCATCTCGTGAATGACGACGACGGCCGGACCCGAGCGCGATAGACCTCACGCGTCGTGCCGTCGTGCTGAAGGTTCACGACCTCGAATCCGGGGACCTGGTCAGTCATGCGGCGCGCAACCTACCGCTGGAGACGCCGCAGTTCGAGAGCCTCGTGGCTTTCTCGCTCATCGCGGGCCTGATTGAGCGTATCGACAAGCGGCCCGGAGCTGGCAAAATCGAAGCCTCCCGTCGCTCCGCCGAGACACATCGAGTCCTTCCGCAGGGTCGACCGGGTCGCGCCCGGCGAGTGGACTGTTCGCTGGACTGCCCCCCTACTCCGGGGTCGCATCCTGCGACGTACCGTTCTTCTCGCCGACCCCAGAGTCTCGCTGACCAAAGCGCCGCTTTGGAGGGCTGCAGCGATGAGTCACGGCCGTTTCGAGATGTGCGTCGTCGCAGGGAAGGTGCAGAACGGACGGGCAGCGACAGGCCGCTTCGTGAATCTACCAGGCTCCCGGCAATCCCTATCAGGGATGCTCGACCAGCTCCCGGCGCGCCGCCTCGGCTTCGAAGCCGCTTATGGGCACCGTGGCGAGGCCGTCAGCTACTCGTGGGGGAGCCACGTCCGACCGAGCGCCGCGCGGACGATGGTTACCGCGTACGCGTGGTCGACATCCACCGGCGTCGTAAAGGACAGCCCGCGCCGCCAGCTCGCGGGAGCTTCCGGATGAACGCCGATAAGGATTACCCAGCCACGTCCGGACGTCCCTTCGACGATGGCCGGCGTCCCGTCAGGGTACTTGCCGATCACCGCGCCCCAGCCTCCAAGCTGCGGGCCGTCCTCCCAGTACTGCTCGAGCGTCGGTGTCCCAGGGCCGGCGATCACCACGGCAGCCTTGTGAACGCGGTAAATCGGCGTAAAACCCGAACTGCACGTCCGCGAGGTCGAGGCTCGCATAGTGGGTGGAGCGTCCCGCGAGGAATGCGCCCGCACAGATGCCCAAGTAGCCGAGACCGCTCTGGACCGCGTCGTGGATGCGCATGATGGCGCTGGGCTCGACGTTCCTGCCGATCTTCAAGAAGTTCCCGCCGGGAACGATGAGCAGCTGGTACGACCGGAGCTCGGGCTCGGTCATGGCATTCAGCTGCGAGGTGCTCACGAGGGAGTAGCCGAGGTGGATCTCCCTCAGGATCGTCTCGACGGTTGCAACGTCTTCTGCCGATGTACCGGCTCCAGCGAAGAGCAGGATGGGCGCGTCGCTCGGGGGATTCAGGGCCGCGCCGCGGTTTTCGCAACCAGGAAGGGCGGCGACGCTAGTAGCTAGCCCCCCACCCGGCGGGGCGCCGGACACGCGATGCGGGAAACGGGCGGCGAGCGTTGTGGCATGCTGGGGGGCGCGTCGGCACAGAGGTCGGGTTTTCTATGGTGTTACGAGCCCGTTAGCTACGTTGCAGTGCGATTTCGGCGTTGAGGTGACGCGTGGCTTCGAAAGTGCAGGCGAGGTCTACGCAACCGAAACGCCTGCCGGCGAAGCCGCCATTGCCGTCCACCGCGGCCCCTACAACCGCATGAGCGAAGCGTACGACGCGATCGAAAAATGGATGGCGGCGAATGGGAGGGAGTCCGCCGGCAACACATGGGAGATCTATGGAGACCCGACGCCAGATCCGTCCGAGACCGAAACCACGGTCGTGCATCTCCTGAAGTAGTGACGTCTCGCTGCGCCGCGATCTACTGCGGGTGAGCTGCGACGAGCAGAGGTGCTAGAAGCAGCGCCCCCGACGTCGCATCGTGCGCGTGTACTCGGACCGCGTACGAGCGAGCGGTTCAGCGTTGGCCGTATCAGGTTCTCACAGCCGGCTTCTGCCGCCGCCTGCGCCGCCGCTCGCACCACGCGTGACTGGTTGATTGCTTCGCCCGTGGATGATGCTTCCCCACATGCGACACGAACGGCGCGGAGCGAACAAATAGAGGGATGTGCCGAACCGAACCCGAAGGGCAAAGCCCTCTTCGCTCTCATGGTTTGCCGTGCCGGGCGGCTTGGGTAAGCAGGACTCGGGAGAGCCCGGCTCCAAGGCTAGACGGCTCCGGTTCACCGTCAAGGCCCTGTCGGTCGACACGCGCGTTGCCGGCGAGCAGCGCGTCGACCGCCTCAGTCGATCCTGCCGATACGGCGAGGTGCAGCGGGGTCTCTCCGTCGTCGTCTGAGACATCGGGGTTGAGCCCGTTCGCCAGTAGCGCCGGGATCGCAGCGATGTGGTGGGTCCGCACGGCCCAGCACACGTGCCGGTGGTCGCCGCGCCCCCAGCGCGCCGTGCCGGTCGGGCGAGCACCCCGCACGCACGCGCCGATCAGGCGATCCGCGTCGCTCGCCTCGGTGTCATGTGCGCCGCGGCTACGGAACAGCGCCGCGGCATCGTCGCGGGCGACGCGCACCGCGATTGCGAGCGGCGTGTGCCCCTCGATGTCGCGCGTGGCGATCGACGCGCCGCCGTCGAGCAGCACTTCGAGCATGGGCACGCTGCGCCCGAGCAACAGTGCCGCGTGCAGCGCGCCGCCGCGCCGGCCCCATCGCCGGCCGGCATGATCCACCCACGCGCCGTGCGCGCGAGCAGGATCCGAGCGGTCTCGCGATCGTCACGCTCGACCGCGATCTCGAGCGCCTCGCGCAGCTCCCACAGCTGCGCCGTCTTCAGCGCCTCATGCACCGACGCGCCGCGCGCACCGCGACGTGCAGCGACGGTACGTGCTGATGCTTCATCCGCGCCCGCCCGTTTCGATCATTGCGGCCGTAGCTGAGGTATCTCCCCGGCGGGAATGAGGAGGGCGATGCTTCTGGGCTGTCTGTGAAGACGGCGAATCAGTCCGCGTCGTTCCAGTTCCACGACCATGCGATGAACGGAAGGGGGGGTGACGCCAAAGTAGCGCTGCATGTCGGCCTCGGCGGGAGGTCGACGGTGCAGCAGGACGTACGTATGAATGAACGCGAGATACTGGCCCTGCTTGTCCGTGAAACCGGCTTGGGGGAAACGATCGACATGGGGGCGGTCTCCGGATCCGAGGCTCCGCGGCGAACCATCACGCGCATACACTATCGCGTCACGCTGTCGTCGGAGAAACGGGGTCTACACCTCGCGCGGTTCCACGGATCGCGAGGAAGGCCAGCGATTCACGCCGCCATCACGAAAGACCGCTTCCGGTCTGATGGGGCAACGTCGGCCAGCTCGCTCGGCTTCGGCGTGTGGCGTTACCCCGTGGCTTCTGCCGCGCTCGAACTGCGCGCGTCGTAGGGGGACTCACGCTCGTCGTAGGGGGAGCCGTTTTTTACTGGGCCGCTGCCCGCCGCGTGGCCGGCAATGATGCATGGACCCTGCGGAGAGCGCGATTGTGCGGCGCGCTGATCGTTGGGTTCGGGCTGCTGACGCTGGGACTCAGTATTCGGGGGACGTGAATGCACGCCGACAGGCGACTGCAAGAGACCGCGATCTGACTCCGCGCACGAGCCGGCGGCTCGTCAGCCCGCGGTGCCGATCGAAATGCGCGCTGGGCGCAATTTTCGCCCTTTGCGACCCGTCGGCCATCGTTATCCACGGAGGCTGCCTTGACCGTATCGAGCGGAGACTTCAACGTGGCATGAGCGATGCGAAGGCGGTCTCCGCGCGAAGTGCATGCTCATCGACAGGAAAGCTCAATGCGATACGGGCAGTTGAAAATTGGAATGGTCTTCGCGCTGGCGCTTGGGCCGATTGCATGCGGCAGTAGTGCGGGCACGCCGCCGTCTGGCGGGGCCCCGGGCGATGGGTCGAGCGGCTCGGAAGTGGCCGTGCATTCCGGCGCAGGGACCGTACCCGCCGGATCCTCGTCCTCGAGCAGCAGCGGCACGTCGACCGGCAGCTCGTCGGGCGGCTCAACGCCTCCGGGCGGCGGCCAGCCCCCGCCATCGTCGGTCGCCTCGGGGAGCAGCAGCGACGCCTCCGCAGGCAGCCTTAGCAATGACGGCGGTGGGTCGTCTCAGAGCGGCGATGGCGGTAGCGGCGATGGCGACACGGTCGGCAGCGGATCGACGAGCGGTGACTCGTCAGCCGGCGGCGGCGATGGCGGCCAGCTGAATCAGAGCGCGCTTCCTGCCATCACCATCCATATGGCCGGCGATTCGACAATGAGCGACTACACGGCCGCGACGACCCAGGAGGGTTGGGGTCAAGAGTTCGGGCAATACTTCATCAGCACGGTGACCATCGACAACCAGGCGCAGCCTGGCGCGAACATCCAAACCTTCTACGCGGGCAAGTGGAAGACCCTGATCGCCAACGTCAAGGCTGGAGACTACGTGATGGCGGCGTTCGGCATCAACGACAGCGGCACCACGCACGGTCCAGTCTCCGTCCCGGATTTCACAACCGAGATGGGCGTCATGGCCAGCGAAGTGGCCGCCAAGAATGCGACGTTCATTCCGACCACCTCTTCGCCGCTTCAAGTATGGGTCAATGGCGTGGAGACCAACACGCGTTTGCAGCCCTACGTCGACGCGACGATCGCGTTTGGAATGACGAAGGGGCTGCCGGTCGACGACCTGAACGCGCTCGGCGTCGCGTACTACAACATGGTCGGTCAAACGGCCGCGGCCGCGCTCACCTTCAACGGTGACAAGGCCCACTTCGACAAGGCCGGCGCGACCGAGATGGCTTCGCTTGCGTCGCAGGCTTTGGCGAAAGCCAATAGCCCTCTGGCCGCGTACTTGAGGTGATCGCGCGGATGGGCTCGGCGGCAGAGGCGCCATTTCGAGGTCGAAGTCTGCTCGGTCGGATCGCGCGCTGGTGCGACGGACGACATCGACGCCAACCCGGGCGCTCCGGGGCCGACAACGTCGCTGCCAAATGGGCCGACGCGTTTCCCGTCCGAGTGGCCATCCATGACCTGCTCGATGCCGTAAACTAGATATCGCGACGACCGTTACCGAAGCCAGCAACATGGCATCTACTCGCCCATCTGGCCGGAGAAGAGCGTCTCCTGATCTATGCGCTCGCAAGCCGCGGCTTCGGCCCCGTGGTTCCAAGGACGCCGGCGGAACGCGCGGCGTGAATCGCGCCGGTCCGGGTGTGCGTCCAGCTAAGGCTGGCGCGTTTTGTGGGAGCCAGTCCCACCGAGGCTAAGAACCAGAGGCCTCGTAGCTTGAGTGGTAGGAAGGAGAGAAATCGATGACCTAAAGCCCACTGACAAAGCCATCGCAAAGGATGGTGAGCGAGTCCCCGGGCCGTAACGAAAGTGAACGCAGAGGTGGCCCCGAAAAGGAGAAACCCCGGAGGCCGAGCCCTCAACCGGAGGGTGAAGGCAGCACGGCACACCACAAACTGGTTGACGTGGTGGACCGCTCCGGCGGGGTGGTAGCGACGGCACGGAGACAAGAACGCGCTGGAAACTGGAGAAGCCCTCCTCGCCCCGACGAGAAATCGACGGAAAAAGGTAGGTCGTATAACCGGCAACCCCGGGAAGTCGGCCGAAGGCGAAAGGGTGGCGGAGGGGCCGGTAGTAGCGTCGAAGCGGGGTAATGCCCGTGGAGCGAAGCGGCCCTGCTGTTGGTAATTCCTCTTACGAAATGGAAGGCAGGGGCGATATGATAAAGGCGCCTATTAGTCTGCAGGACCTGAGACGGAGGATATACGCGAAGGCGAAGGCTGAACCGACCTGGCGTTTCTGGGGACTGTACGTCCACGTCTGCAAGACGGGAACGATTGAGGCCGCCTACGAGATGGCCAAGCAGAACGATGGAGCGCCGGGTATCGACGGCGTCACCTTCGAGGCCATCGAGGCAAGCGGCGTCGAGAAGTTCCTCGGGCAGATACGGGACGAACTAGTCTCGCATCAGTATCGACCCATGCGGAACCGTCGGAAAGCGATACCGAAGGATGGGGGCAAAACTCGCGTCCTCTCGATACCTGCAATCCGCGACCGTGTGGTCCAGGGGGCACTCAAGCTCATTCTGGAACCCATTTTCGAAGCTGACTTCCAACCGGGGTCCTACGGCTACCGCCCGAAGCGGTCGCAGCATGGCGCGGTCCGCCGGGTAGCGGAGGCCGTCGTCAGGAATAAGACCCGGATCCTCGACATCGATTTGCGAGCCTATTTCGACAACGTTCGGCATCATGTGTTGCTCGAAAAAGTCGCAAAGCGCGTGAACGACGATGCGGTTATGACTCTCCTGTCGATGATTCTCAAAGCATCCGGTAAGAGGGGAGTTCCCCAAGGCGGGGTAATTTCACCCGTGCTCAGCAACCTGTACCTCAATGAGGTCGACAGGATGCTCGAGCGCGCCAAACAGGTCACGGCCGAAGGCAAGTACGCATATGTCGAATATGCGCGCTTTGCTGACGATCTTGTGGTCCTCGTGGACGCCTACCGACGCCATGCCTGGTTGCTGCAGGCGGTCAACCGTAGACTCCGGGAAGAATTCAGCAAACTTCACGTGGAAATCAACGAAGACAAGAGTCGACTCGTGGACCTCTCGAAAGACGAGAGCTTCGGATTTCTCGGCTTTGACTTTCGTCGCATCCGCAGTCTCCGCGGTGAATGGCGCCCGCATTTGACGCCGCAACGCAAGAAACGGACGGCGCTGCTGCGCAAGCTCAAGGACGTGTTCCGACGTTTTCAGTCCCAGCCGGTGGAGCGGGTGGTGCAGATTATCAATCCGATTCTACGCGGATGGGTGCAATACTTTCGAGTGGGTCACTCGAGCCGATGCTTCGGCTTCGTCAAGGACTGGGTGGAGAAGAAGGTGAGGCGACATCTGATGCGTGCCCGGAACCTGCCCGGTTTCGGCTGGAAGAGGTGGAGTAGGTCATGGCTCTACGGAACGCTCGGGCTCTTCAATGGGTACCGAGTGGCTCCGCGGCAGGACATGCCGAAAGCGCTCCCAGCACGATAGGTCCCATAAACCTTGGCGCGAAGCTGGCAGGACAGCGGAGTGCGGGAAATCCGCCTGCTCCGTTGGACGAGGCGGGGACTGGAAACGGAGCGATGGAGAGGCAAGTGAGGCACCGTCAACCGAAAGGGACGGAAACAGATTGGCCCCCCTGCACGCCACCGCGCCAGTCCTCGACCCTACCGCAACGCCGAGCTTCTTGTACGCGTTCTTGAGATGCCATTTCGACGGTGTCGAGCCCGATCGCGAGCGTGGCCGAGACGTCCTTGTTGACCATTCCTTCTTCGATCAGGCGAAGGATCTGGAGCTCGCGAACGTTGAGCGGCTCAATCAAACGAAGGCCACACGCCCGCCGCGGGCGCGGCGCCCGTCCCCACGACCGGTGCGACCGCGATTGTACCCGCGTGCGCGACCCCCAGGAGGCGCCCGACGTACGGTGACGCGGGCAGTCGGCGAAGCAGCGGGTGCAGCGCCTGGCCTTCGTCAGCAAGCGTTCGGACGGCGCCCTGCTCTTCGCCGAGGACGAGCGCGGCGGCGACTTCCGCGCGCGCGGCGGTCCCGTCGCCGGCGGCTTGAATTGCGAGGGCGGTGACAACTCGCACGGAAAGCTCGAACCGACGTCGACCTTCGGCTTGGGCGCGATCCCGAAGATCGGCGAGCAGGGGCAGCGCGGACTTCGCGTGTCCGCGGGCGATCGCGACGCGCGCCCGGGCGAGCACCCAAAGCTCCCACGGTTGCTGACGATGCGCGTCCGGTGGACGGGGGGCGCTCGCGGCGTCGCATCTCCGGGCCGCTAGATCCACCTCGCCCGCCGCGAGGTGGATGCGCACCTGTTCGTGCATCGCCGCCGCTGCGAGGCGCTCGAGCCGCCGCGATGCGGCCTGACGCGCGCACTCGTAGAGCTCCGCGAGCGCCGCGTCGTGGTCACCCCTCTCGTCACGGCGCCACGCGCGGCCGCCAGGTGCCCGCGGCGCAGCTCGGCGAACGCACGCACGTTCGCCGCCACGCCGAGCAACCACGGCTCCGTGCGCAGGTGAGGCATCGCTCGTTCGAGCAACGGCGCGATGCGCTCCGGATCGTCGAGCTCGAACCCCACGTTGACCGAGCGAATGAGGTCGAGCTCCGCGGCCTGCGCCGGGTCAGTCGGTGCGAACGCGTCGAGCATGGCGCCGGTCTCGCCGGGCAAATGCAGCAGGCACCTGGCCCAGGCGATCGCGACCTGGAGACCCGGTCGATCGGCAACGACCGAAGGGGAGAGCTTGTCGACGAGAGCGAGCAAGAGAGACATCCGGCTCTGCTCGACGAGCAACATGGCGTCGCGTTCGACGAGCTCGACGGCACGATCGGCGGCGCTCGCCGAGCGCGCGTGGCTGACGGCCTCTTCGATCAGGCCTTGACTCGCGAACCACGCCGACGCCGCGAGATGGAGTTCGCGGGCGGACGAGTCCGGCGAGGCAGCGAGGCGTCGTCGCAGGAATTCGACGAACACCTGATGGTAGCGGAACCATCGCCGTTCGGCGTCGAGCGCGACGAGGAATAGGCCGGCCTCCTCGGTTCGATCGAGCAGGTTCTGGCTACCAGTCTCGCCGGTCACCGCATCGCACACCTCGGCGCACAATCGATCGAGCACGGAGGTCTTGACGAGGAAGCGCGCCCACTGCGCATCGAGGCGATCGAGGATGTTCTCGGCCAGGTAGTCGGCGACCGCGCGGTTTGCATGTGCCAAGCCGGCGATGACTGCATCGGCTTTGCGATGGGCCGCGCCGCGTAGCGAAATCGACACGAGTCGGAGCGCGGCCGGCCAACCCTCTGTACGGTCGCACAGCTCGCGGATGGCGGCGGCGTCGAGCACCGGCTGGCCGCTCTGATTGAGCAGGGCATCGGCCTCGTCCGCGTCGAACCGCAGCGCCCGTGCGTCCACCTCCGTGAGCTCGTCGTGCGCGCGCAACGCGCCGAGCGGAAACGGCGCGGGCGGCCGCAGCGTGAGGATGAAGTGCAGGTTTTCCGGACTTCGCGCCACGAGAAAGCGCAGCAGCTCGCGCGCGCGCGGATCGGTGATGCAATGACAGTCGTCTAGGATCAGGGTGACGCTCTTCGTCGCGGACGCGATGGCGTTGATCGCGGCGGCCAGGACACGCGACGGCGCGTCGGGGGCTCCGTCGGCGAGCAGTGACGCGAGATCGCTGTCAACGGCGGGCTGGGCTCGATGGAGCGCGGCGAGCAAGTACTCGCAGAGCCGCTCGGGGCTATCGTCGTCGGCTTCGAGGCTGAGCCACGACACCGCGTCGCCGGCACACGCGAGCCGCTCGCCCCACTGCGCCGCGAGCGTCGTCTTGCCGAAGCCGCCGGTGGCAGCGATCACGCACGCGCGGCAACGCCGAGCCTTGTGACGTGCGGCGACGTCGGCCAGCACCTGCTCCCGCGTGATCCATTGGGTGCTGCCGCCCGGTGGGCGGAGCTTCGTCGCGATCAGCATGCGGTGACCAACATACGCCACCCGAGCGGGTAGTGAAGATCGCCACCCCCCGGGGTGGTGCCTTGCTCGCGGGCAGGGCGTAACTGTGAGCCCACAAGGAGACGGTCACATGGCCCTCCCCGACAGCATTCGGGATCGTCTCGCCACGTCGTGCGCGCCAACGCCGTGGTGTTCGGTCTGCTCGTCACGGCGCTAAACGAACTTCTGGTCGATCCCACTGGAACGGCCGACGCAATCGGCAGCGGTTTGAAAGGAAGGAACGTCATGGAACGCATAGAGAGAGCAGAGCCATCGACAAGAAGATCGTGATTGTCGGCCTGGTCGCCGGGGTGTTCGCCGCGATGTCGTGCTCTACCCGGGCTCTCCGATCACGGTGGTCAATCCGATCTCTTTGATGTGGCTCTTCTGGGCCTATCCATGTCATTCCCGGCGTGGCTCGTCATCCTCGAGTTCTTCGCCGTCAACCTCTGGAGCGCTTTCCAGCCGAACGACGCGGGGAGTGGAGTCGCGTTCGTCGCCCGTCGGAGGCTTCATCGCCGGGCTCGTTCCTGTCGCAGCGCCAAAGCGTCCTCTGTCCCTTCCCGGGCCCTGCGTTTCATCGCATGATCTTGCGCATGCCGCGCGCCCCTTACGTGCGCTTCCACGTCCGAGCCGCCGATCCAGGTCGCCGAACCTCGGTCCAGGACATCGTCACGACCCTTGTCGAAGACATTGGTGACGGGCGCCTTCCGCCCGGCGCTCGCTTGCCTCCCATACGGCTGCTTGAGCAGCAGCTCGGGCTGTCGAAGAATACGGTTCAGGTCGCATACGACGAGCTGGTCGCGCGCGGTCTGCTCGAAACACGGGAGCGCGAAGGCGTGTATGTGGCGACGGCTGCGCGGGCGATCGGCACCATCCGGCCGATCGCGAAGCCGCCGGCAGCGCGCTTGCGCCCCGCCGCGCTCTCGACCCAAAGTCCGCCGCCGGGAACGGTCGCGCTCTCGTCGGTCTTCGTCGATCCCGCGCTTCTGCCCCGTGAACGTCTCGCCGAGTGCGCCCGCTCCGTTCTGCACGGACACGGACTGGAGGCGTTTTACGAGCCGCAAGGGTACGGTCCGCTCCGCGAGCTCATCGCCGAGCGTCTCCGCGCGCGCGGAATGACCGATGTGCGCGCCGCAAACGTTCTGGTGACGACCGGGTCGCAACAGGCCATCGACGTACTGGCCCGGACGCTCTCGGAGCGCCGTGTGGCGGTCGAATCGCCGGTGTATTGGGGTGCCCGCCTGCTGTTCGAGAGCCACGGCCTGGCGACGACGGGTCTTATGCTGGACCCGTTCGCGGGCGTGCCCCTCGACGAGTGGGAGAAGCGCATCGTGTCCGGTCGGCCGGCCCTCCTTTACGCCATCACGAGCTACCAGAATCCGACGGGGTACTCGTACACGTCGCACGAGCTCGAGGCGATCTTGACCATGTCCGAGCGGCTCGGTTTCGCCATTGCCGAGGACGACTGGGGCTCCGATATGCTCTCGGGCAGCGAGTACCGCCCGATGCTCCGCACACTCGGAGGTCCGAACGTGGTTTACATCAACTCATTCACCAAGAAACTCTTGCCTTCCCTTCGCGTGGGCTATCTCGTCGCCGGCGACGAGCTGATGCCGGCACTGCTTTCGGCCAAGCGCCTCGCCACCCTCGGAAACGCCTGGATCAGCGAAGCGATTGTCGCCGAATTTCTCGGGCGCGGGTACTACGATACGCACCTTTTGGCTCTGCAGCGGGAACTCGACGAGCGTTACACGCGCTGCCTCGAGCTACTGCGCGTCTGCATGCCGGAAGGAGTGCGCTGGACCACTCCAGGGGGCGGCCCAACGCTTTGGCTGGAGCTTCCCAAGGCGGTGGCCCTGGACCGACTCGGAGCGCGTTTGCGGGACCGTGGAGTCAGCATCGAGTCGACGACGAACGCGTTCGAAGGGGAGCCGCACCTGCACGGCTTTCGCGTGAGTTACGCCTTCCTCCCACCCGAGACTCTCGAGCGGGCCGTCGAGATCGTCGGAACGGCGATCGCCGAAGAGCGGTCATGACCCTGGCGCTCGCCTATTCAGCCGTCGCGTCTACTGTCTTGGCGGGTGCGGGCGTGGATGGTTGGGCGCATCCCCACGCCGGTCGACAGCGACCTCGTCGTCTACGAGACCGCGGCGATTGTCCCACACCTAGGCGACCGCGCCGACGCCGAGCTCGAACACGGATGAGTTCAGGCGGGGGGCGCCAGCTGGATCGACCGCGAAACGGGGACGAAATCGAAAACGGAAGGTTCATCGCCATGCGCTCGAGCGTGGGCTAGAAAGGACCCGGACCATGGAAACCAGGCGAATTCGCAAGGTGGTCAAAGCTCGTGCGACTGTGGAGGGGGCTGGGGTGCATCTGCATCGCGCGATCGGCCTCGGAGAGCCCGAGGAGTACGACCCCTTTCTCTTGCTCGACGACTTCCGCTCCGATCTTCCCGAGCAATATCGTCGCGGCTTCCCGTGGCACCCGCATCGGGGAATGGAAACGATTACCTACGTCCTTCGCGGACGAGTCGAGCACGGGGACAGCCTGGGCAATCACGGCGTGATCTCGCCAGGAGACGTGCAGTGGATGAGCGCCGGCAGTGGCATCATCCACCAAGAGATGCCCCAGGGCGATGAGAGCGGCGCGATGTACGGCTTCCAGCTCTGGGCGAATCTGCCCGCCGCGAACAAGATGTCGGAGCCGCGCTATCGGGGGATCCACAGCGCCGACATCCCGGACGTGACCGACGCGAGCGGCGCGACGATCCGAATTGTCGCCGGCGTCGCCAACGGCGTGACGGGGCCCGTACGCGATGTCGTCACCCAGCCCGAGTACCTCGACGTGACGGTGCCGGCGGGTCAGACGTTTACGCGTGCGACCCCGCGTGGACATACCGTCTTCGCCTACGTCATCGCGGGCAAGGCGGTCTTCAACCACCAAGACGATCCGTATACGTACGAAGCGGAAGGGGACTCCTACTTCGACCAAGAGCGCGACGGACTGATCGGCGATCGGCACCTGGTACTTTTCGCAGACGGCGATGCCGTGGTCGTTACGGCCGCCGGAGACGGGCTGCGCTTTTTGCTGATCTCGGGAAAGCCTATCGGGGAGTCGATCGCTTGGCGTGGCCCGATCGTCATGAACACGCAGCAAGAGCTGCGGGTCGCCTTCGACGAGCTCGACCAGGGAACGTTCATCAAGCACGCGCGTCGCACGCGCCCCTGAATTGAGCGGAACCGAGCTACTACGACAGCCGCATCAAGGAGCCGCCATGACCACCCATTCGAAGAAAAACGCACTCACCCGAGAGACCCTCCTCGCGCTGCTCACCGACGCCGAGGTGGCGAAAGTCAGCGTGGCCGAGGATGGACCGCGTCTCATTGAGGGCGACGAGTACGTCGACCTCGCGGACCCGGCCGCGGGTGTGCAGCAGGTGCAGGCGACGCCGCGAACTCCGCCGGGCCACGCCCTTCCGCGGAGCGCCGTATCGGACGCGACCTGGGCGAAGATCGTTCGGGCCGTGGCGAGGTGAAAGTCGGGCGTGTTTCGCGGCGTCGACCGAAGCGGGCGCGAGCTCCGACTCGACCGCGTGTAGATCTCGAACGGCTTGGGCCGTCAGCCGCGGCTGCGTACCGGCGCGAGGGCCATCGCGACAGCCGGTTCATGACGGGCGACAACCGCGACTGCGTCGACTTCATGCGCGACCCGCAAAACGGCTTCCCGTCCATGCTGGTCCCGTCCAGATTCGGTACCGAGTACTCCCTCCGGACGTAGGCCGGTCCAGATCGCGCCGTCGAGGGGATGGGAGGCTGAAGGCGGCTTCGCGGCTTCACCCGCGTGGTTGGATGGGCGCCTGTGTGCGCCGCCCCCACGCGACGAAGAGCGCGAGCGCAATGAGCACGAAGTTGAACGGTGTATTCGCCGCCTCGCCGCGCGAGACGTGGAAGACGATCGCGCATCCCTGCAACGCGACGCATCCCAGCGCGGCGAGCACGGTGAGGCCGGGCTTGATCCGAGTGATCGACGGGAGCACGAGGCCGAGGCCGCCGAGGATGTCGATCACCGCTGTGGTGTACAAGAAGCTCGGCGACACTTGCCCCATCCACGGCATCTTCGACGCGAGCTCGGGGACCGGCGTGGCCACCTTCCAGAGCCCGCCGCCGACGAACGTAAGCGCCAGGAGGCCCTGAACGATCCACAGGCCGAGGTGGAGGCCCTTGCGCGACGGATGCATGGGTTCCCGTTGGGTGGTTGCGGTCATCGTGCTTTCCTCTCGCGTGCCTAGACGGTCGCCTGGGTATCGGACAGGCTGCGCGAACAGACCGTCGGACTGCGTGCCGGAGTACTCGGCGGGCCGCGTTACCTTTGTTCCACGTAGAGTTCCATGACCTCGGCGGCGCTCAGCGCCCGATCGTAAATGCGAAATTCGTCGACCTCCCCGTCGAGGTAATGATCCGTGACGTACTGCGAGCGCCCAATCCAGTTCTGCGTGGTGACGCCCAGGGCCGCCGGATCGAGCGTCGTAGCCGCACTTTGAGCGACCGCGGCCCCATTGTGATAGAGGGTGGCCGTCGCAGCAGCTTGGGTGACGGCGAGGTGTTGCCAGCTTTTCAGGGCAAGAATGCCGCTCGTCAGCAGCGTCTGTTCGTCCGGGTGGCCGCCCCTCGTCACGGCATAGCGCAGCGCGTTCCCATCGGTCGTTATGAACATGTTAACGGTCGTTCCGGTGCCGAAGTCGAACAGGCGGTCGCCGAAGCCCACGGCGCCCCGGGTCTGGTAGATCCACGCAGAGATCGAGAAGTCCGTCAATGCGCTGACGATGCCGATCGGCAGCATCACGTATTGATCCGTGCCGTTGAACGTTGCCGCGTTGCCGCGCACCCCCGGCGAGAACGTCGCGCCGTTCTCCATCGTCGCCGTGGAACCGTGGCCTGACGAATCCGCCGAGGTGGTGCCACTGGTTTCGTCGAAGTGGTAGAGAGCCACGAGACCGATGTCGAGGCTGCCGTCCTGGGCATCGGATTCGTCCGGCGCGCTGTCCGTCGCATCGAGGGCAGGTCCGTCGGCAACCGCGTCCGGCTCGGTCGACGCTTCGGAAACGCTCACGCCGGTCGCGGACTCGCCGCCGCTCGACTCGCTGCTCGTCGTCTTGTCCATGATGGTGTCGGCTATGGAGCCGTCGCCACCCCCTGTGACCGGCGCGTCGGTCGATGCGCCGCCAGAATCGTCGACGGCGTCGTCACACCCGGCGCCCACGCATGTGAGCCCAGTGTCACAGCAAGCCCCGCTGGCGTCGCCGGTGTCTCCAAGTTCCGGTACCTCGGGAAACCCGATGATGCCCGCGCAACCGGCAACGACCATCGGGGTAGCAAACACCAGTCGAGGCGGCCCCATGTCTCAGAACACTCCCCTCAGCAACATCCCGCCGCCACCCGGTACAACGCCCGGCGAAACGAGCACCCCGGTGATCGCTGGCGGATTCCTTGCGCTGCCCGCAGTGAAGACGAGCACCGCGCCGCCGACCAGGAGCGCGGCCCCGGCAATGGACGCGGCGGTCGAGATCGTGCCGTCGGTCATCCCGTTCGAGTGGTCGGTGAGGGCGCTGGAATGGCCGCTGATTGTGCAGGACGCAAAGCTCGGGCAGTCATTTTGCTGCTTCTTCTTCTCCGAAAGGGTCAACAGTCCGAACACGCCGCCAAGCGCCAAGCCCGCCAAGCCAACACCGCCCGTCACCATCCCGAGCACTTTCTGCGTCGCCATTGTTCCGCTCGTCGCAGGCCGCTCGGCATCCGACCCGGGTGTCGCGGCCGGGGAAGCACCCGTCGTGGACATCGGTGCCACGAGGCCGGCCGCACCCATCGTCACCACTTCTCGACGCCCCTTCACTCCTTCCGTGATGACGAGTGTTCGCGTGACCGGCGGCTGCCCGGCGATCTCGAATGTAAACGCGTGATGTCCGACATCGACCCGCAGTGCAGTGCCGTCCAAGAGGTCGGTGAGCAGTTTGCCGTCGACCGTGACCCTCACCGCACTCACGTCCCCACCCGATGCGTCCTTGACTTGGAACGCGATGGTGGGCTGAGCCTTCTCGAGCTCGTCGAGCCGCGTGGTGCAGTCGTCACGGACAATCGCCGGGCAAGACTGATTCGCGCAGAGGAGAAGCATTCCTCTCGCAGCCGAGAACTGGCCTTCGCGTCGAAGTTCTTGTCCCTCGCCATTCGCGTCGATGCACTGGTCCTTGGTGAGGGTCGCATCGGCTCGAACCGGGACCGACGCGAACGCAGAGAAAACTGCGATCGGCGCAATCAGGAGCAAGGCCATCCTTTTCGGTCTCACAGGCATTCCTTCTTGAAAAGCCGGTTACCCTTGGTGTCAAAGTAGTAAGGTGGATCGCACTTCGCGGCCGGGGGTGAAGGCGTCGATTTGGCGGGAGCCGGCGTCGCCGGGGTCGCCCGTGACGGAATCGCGGGTGTGATGGGCACGACGACGGCGCGGCCGCCGACCGGCGGATTCGTCTTGGACGGAGCGGGGCCCTGGGGAGCGGCGACCTCTGCGGACCACGTCGGCGGAGCGGGCGGCAGAGTCTCTATCGGCACGGCTTGCGGAGGTCGAGCGTCATACGGTTCCACAGGACCGACTGCTGTGTGCGACAAGGGGGGTCGGATTTCCGGCTGCACGGCCGCGGCATGCTCGGTGCGGTTGGGCCGACTTGTGAACACCGCGACGCCGACCAACGCGATGCCCATGCCCGCTGCGACGAGAGGCGGCCCAAGCGAACCTCGGCGTTTCCTCTTGTCGGCCGTCGTTCTACCCAGGGGCGCCACCGATTCCGCCGACACCTGAACTCCCGAACCAGGTCGAGAGAGCGGAACCGCCAGCGCGCTCATCGAAAGGCCCGCTGCCTGAATGATCCCGGAGATGCGCTCGACGCAGGGCTTGGCCCGCTTGGGAGCGAACGGCTGAAGCGCGCGCGCGAACTCGGCCACGTTGCGATAGCGCTGGCGAGGGTCCTTCTTCAGACAATGGGCGATGACTGTTTCCAGCCCGATCGGCGCGTCGGACCGGAACATCCTCACGCCCGGCTCCGGTTCGTTTGCGACGGTGATCGCCAGCTCGGTGAGTGAGTCCGCCTGGAAGGGCGGGCGGCCGGTCAATAGCTCGAAGAGAGTCACGCCGAGAGCCCAGATATCCGTCTGCGTGTCGACGTCCTTGGACGAGCGCATCTGTTCGGGCGACATGTAGTGAGGCGAACCCATCACCGCCGACGCCTGGGTCAAGCCGTGGTCCTGGGCCGTCAGGTTGCCAGCGACCGATCCCGTGCGGCCGGTGATCTTCGAGATGCCGAAGTCCAAGACCTTGATCGAAAGCTGCCCGTCGGAGCGCCGCACGCAGAATAGGTTCGCGGGCTTGAGATCCCGATGAACGATCCCGAGCGCGTGCGCCTCGGCTACCGCGACGGAGGCGTGAAGGACGAACTCGACGGCTTGCTCGATAGGCAACGGGCCGCGCTCGGTGAGCCAGTGGGCCAGGTCCCCGCCATCGAGGTACTCCATGACGATGTACGGGGCGCCGTTCGGAAGCGTGCTCACGTCGATCACGCGAGCAACGTGCTCGCTTCGGATCTGCACCGCCGCGCGCGCCTCGCGGACGAAGCGCGACACCGCGTCCGCGTTTCCGAGCGCCTCGGGGAGCAGAAACTTGAGGGCCACCGTCTGATCGAGATGCATGTCATGGGCAGCGACCACGGCGCCCACACCCCCGATCCCCAGGACGCGCTCTACGCGGTACTTGTCCGCGAGGATCTCACCCAAAGTCACGCCTGCAACTTGTCCGGGACCGTCCTGCGCCACTTCCTTCCTGCACCTTCCTGAACGTCCGGAGGCGGCGACGGGGCCCAAACCCAGCACGCACCATCATTGCAAACCACAAATTCGGGCCCTCGTCGAGACCCACGACCGACCATGGTCGCATTTCCGCTTTGGGCGCAATTGGCGCCCAAAGCTCACGCCGCCTCGACTGGATGAGGTCGCTCGCTATACGATCTCGATCGCTTTCACCTCGTCGAAGACGTGATCGATCGCGTTCCGGGCCTCGGCCCGCGCGCAGCGCACGTGAAGCGTATCCCGTCGGCCAGCCGCCGATGGGATACCGTGAAGCAAATGCTGCGCGACAAGCTGGTCGACCACGGTCAATACATTCGCGAACACGGCGACGATATGCCCGAAGTTCGCGATTGGCGTTGGCCGGTGGCCTCGCGAACCAAACCGTGAAACCGGGCCGGGCCGTATCCGAGGGCGCCTCCTGGAGCACCACCAGCGAACGCATCCCGGCTGACTCGCCCCGAGCAGGTTCGAGTGATCGGTTCCAGGCCCACGAGACGGCCAAAGGGCTCGCGATCTAGCTCGCGGCCAGCGCGCCGGAGATCATCAGCCCGGAGGGAATGGCTTGGGTGATGGTCGTTGTGTCGATGCCGACAGCCGCCATCATGGTCTGGCCCCAGGATGCCAATGAAGCGGCCGGAGTGACGTCGCCACTCGCCGAGCCCTGGCCACTCTTCGAATCGATGGCGACCGCTTCGTATTCCCCGCCCGCGCCGGGAGCCACCCCGCCGATGACTCCAGGGTTGAAACCCTTGCCGATTGCGATAGCGACGTGATGGTCCGGGTTGTGTTGCCGGCCCGTGCCCGCGCCCGTCGAAACCGCAAGCGTGCGACCAAAAACATTCAAAGACATGAACGTGACCTGGTCCTGGAGGTTTGCAGCGTTGAGCGCGGACATGAGCGCCGCAATCCCGGGCACGCCCGTGAGCCCCGCCGCTGCATTGTAGGTTCCGTTGGCCGTGACTCCGGCGGTTTGTTGCGTCTCCGTCGCCAGATTGGGGTCCCGATGGTTGTCTCCCCCGAAGGGGACATGAATGGTCAACACAGGAGCCACTTTCATCTGGATGAGCGCCAGGGCAGCCGAGATCTGTGAACCGACGGTATTGTCCTTGATGGAGTCGAGGAGCGAAAGCAAACTCTGACTGATGTTGCGTGCCTGCTGTTGGGAGGTTACGAGCGCATCGATGTAGGATTGCTGGGTGGGCGTCGCCTCATTCTTGTAGAGCGCATAGAGCTGGTTCATCGTGTCGTCGCGCAGCGCTTGGAGCGAAGTGAGCGGCCCGGTGGGATTGGTGAGGGTGGCCTTGAGAGCCGTCGGCGGGATGAGGGGTTGCGTTTGCCCCCCGTACGTCAGGGCTTCCGAGGGGGACGCCGCACCGAGCGCTATCGGCTGCGGTTGAATCGTGCCGAGCTGGGGCGCAAGCGTCTTGGCGATGAGCGACACCAGCATTTCGTCCGATTGCGTCTGGTCCATGAGCTTGAGCACGTCCGGCTCTTTGGGATGGATCGGCGTCTCCGTTGCGATGTGCCAGAAGGTCGTCCGGTTCAACACGCTTTGCCAGAGAGCGGATGCGATCACGTTCGGCACGGCTTGCCATGGCTGCGCCCAGGGCAATGCGGCGCCGTACGTCTGGGTTCCCAGCATGAGTGGCGTCGCGACCATCAGCGGATCGGCGCTGTGGGCAATCCCGGCGGTCATGGCGGAGCCGTTGATGTCGTCGTAGGTGCCGGGGCAATTCGCATTGATCGGATCGCCGTTGCCCGATGTCTGAAAGATGACGAATTGCGCCAGCGGATTGGCCGCCGCAGGGTTGGCGAGAGCCTTTCTGGGATTGAGCAGCAAAGCGGCGGGCAAGCCCGTCGCGAGGGCGCGCAGTCCCACGCAGCCCGCCCCAAAAAGAGTCGTCATCACGAACCCGCGACGTGTGAACATAGAAAGTACCTTATTTCGCGACGTGTCAGTCACATTCCGATGGATACGGCCGATGGCGCGATGCATGCGGCAATGAAGGTGGACTGCAGAGCCTGCGTCGACGTCGTGCCCGGTACGGCAAGGGCCGCCGCGTTGTGCAGTGTGAGGATCGAGAGCGCCAGGGGGTAGCGTGGGTCGCTCGGTACGAGACCCATGACGATCTGCGCGAAGTCGGCAATGGCCTGCTCCGGTGCCGCACTCGACCACGTGACCGTCGCGACCTGTTTTGCCGATGGGACGTCGATGACCAGCGCTGCGAGCGCCTCGCAAATGTTCTCCGTCCCCGAGCGGTAAAACAGCGTGGGGGAGTTCGGAAGAACGGGTGTCACCGCGCCACGCCCATAGCCGTCGGAGGGCAAGCCCTTGGCGATTTGCGCGATCGTGGTCGAGACGGCGGTCGTCGTCGGCGACAACGCGCAAAGGTCCTTGAACCCGAATCGGAAATTCATCGCCGCACACAAATGATCGCGTCGAGACACAGCGATCGTCTCGCCCTCGTCCGCCGTGGTTTGCGTTGTGGTCGCGCCCGTCGTGAGAGGGGAGGAGAGAATCGCGGTGACGAGATCGTTCCAGACGTAGCCTTCGGACTGAAACTCGTTGACGATCCGCAAAAATTCCGGGTCGTTCGTTTCGCAGGGCTGTGAATTGGCGTATTCGCAGAGTTTTTGGACCCATGCCGACGCGAAGAGCGGGTGGGTCGATAGAATTTGGGCCAGGTCGAAGACGGTTTGGGGAAATGCGATGACCCCGTGGAACGCGAACTCGCCGGGCTGACTGACCAGGCTTGCCGTGTCCTGCGCGTGGTAGTTCCACGAGTACGTTGCCGAAAGGATCGACCTGCTGGGGTCGAGCAGCCTATGGCAGACGTAGCAGCCCGGGGAGGCCGCGTGCACGACATCCAGGCCCGGCAACCCACCGTCCGGACCGGCAGTGGGCATCGTGGGATCGACCCCGTCGAACATGGCACCGAGGGCCACGATGAGCGCCTGGTTCATCGTGACGCGCATCGTGTTGCTGGTGTTCGTTTGCCAATTGGCAAAAAATGCCGGTGTCGTAAAGAATCCGACTCGCGGAAGATTCAAAACGAGTGTGTTCGACTGCCGAAGCGTGGGCAGGTCGTAAAATGGGCTCGTCGCTTCACCGGACATCGGCTGGCGAACCGTCACCATCCTCCAGTCATCGAAGTCGTCGGCCCCTCCGGTCGCCGCGTTGCCCATTTGCGGAGCATTCTTGGTCCCGCCAAATTGAACACATTTGACGGAAGCGACCGTGCGACCCACGATCGCGCCGTACAGGAGATAATGAAGCCCCAGGCCCGTCGCGGGATAGGTAATCGGGTCGGTCGCGCAACCGGCGCCTTGATTCGCGACTGCGCTGTACGCGCCGCCCGCGGCGACGTCGGAATCCGTCCATTGCATGAAGTTCGGGCTCGTGGGGTCGACCGATTCGCTCAGTGGCACCGTCGCGCTCCCAACGGTCAGGACGAGTCCGGGATTGGCCTTGGCGAAGTCGTCGACGACGCTGCCGCTGTCGTTGACCTGCCATGTGTCGAGAAACGCGTAGGCCTCCATCAACGCGGTCGTCATCATGAAGGTCGTGGTGGTCGCCACTTGGGTCAGGGGCTGCGTACCGTCCACCACTTCGGCAACCATGGTGCGCGCGAAACTCTCGGTCGCGTTTTGGAGCAGAGCGTTCGCGGTCGAGCCGTTGACGTCGATCTGACCGGGATAGACCTGGTCGGAAAAGTCCGTGACGCTGACTTGGGTTTGCTGCGTGGCGAGCGCGAAGAAAACGCGCATTTTCTCTTCGTAATACGTCGTCCCGGCTAGGGCGACCGGGTCGGTAAGCGTCATCCAGCCCTTAATGAGCGCCTGCAACTGTGCGACGGGATCGGTCGCGCCCACGACGGACTGCACTTCCTCGTCGGTAGGGGGCAAGCCGACGAGAATGTTCTTGACCTTGGCCACGTAAATGTAGGGCGAATTCGGCGTGAATGCGCTCGCCTCAGGCATGGGCGAGGCGGCCGGCTCGTTCGACGACGCGGCCGAAGCCGATCCTGCCGACGAGGAGGTAGGCGCCGAAGATGCGGAGTCACTCTTGCCGCAGCCCGCGGCAACGCCGACGGTGCCGGTCACCAAGGCCAGCAGGGCCCAAGAAAAGAAATGACGGTAGCGCGGACACCCCACGAGCTTCAGCGCCTCTTGCTAGCAATTTTAGTGCCGAAGCAAGATCGCTGCCGCGAAAGGTCACTTTGGTGCCGACGAGCCATTTCGGTCACGGTGGCGGGGTGGACCACGGTTCAGGCCTCCGAAGCCCGGAAGGCTACCGCATTTTACCGGTGCGTCGCGCTTCGCGGTCGACCGCGGTAGGGCGGGCTACGGGCGCGGCGTCACGGAATCAGCACGATCTTGCCGCGGGTGTGGCGCTGCATGAGATCGCGGAAGGCGTCGCGTACGTGATCCAGGGGGTAGGTCTTCGCCACGGGGATCTCGAGCTGCCCCTTGGCCATGAGCGCGACCAGCTCGGCGAGCACTTTCCCGTTCGCAGACGCCTGGCTGCCCTCGCCCTTGACCTTGTGTTTGGCAACGGCCTCGAAGTCGATGATCGTGTTGATGCGATCGGGGCTTACCTTCAACTCGAGCGCGAGATCGACATAGCCCTTGCCGAAGGTATCGATAAACGCGTCCACCCGTCCACCCGCGGCGGCGCGGATGCGGTCAGCCACGCCGGGGCCATAAGCCACCGGAATAGCGCCGTGTGCGAAGAGCCACTTGAGGTTCGCTTCGCCGGCGAGGCCGATGACCTTGGCGCCCTCGAGCCTCGCGAGCTGCACCACGATCGAGCCGACACCACCCGCCGCGCCAGACACGACGACCGTGTCGCCCGCCTTGAGCGACACGGCGCGAACGCAGGAATAGGCCGTCGTGCCGGCGACGAAGAGAGCGCCGGCCTGCTCCCAGGGGACGTTGGCGGGTCGCGCCGTCAGATGGTCGGAGTCGACCACGACGAGTTCGGCGTGGGAGGCGCGGTCGTGCGTGTAGCCGACGACCTCGTCCCCGGGCCGGAACGTGGTCACCCCCGCGCCGACCTCTTCTACGATGCCGGCGAAGTCGGTCCCCTCGCCCGAGGGAAACGTGGCCGGAAAGCGCCCGGCCAAGGCTCCCTCTCGAATCGCGGCCTCTCCTGGATTGATGCCCGCAGCCTTCACCCGCACCAGGACCCTGCCTTGCGCGGCGATGGGCCGCTCCACGTCCCGCACCTGCAGGACGTCGAGGCCACCGTAGGTATCGAACTTCACGGCTTTCGGCATCGCGAATGACTCCTTCCTTGGCATTGCGCGGCCTCAGGCACCGTGAACCGACGCGATCGGCCGCCTGCTGTCGGGAAATCCTCAGAACGACGCTTTAGGCGGCTCCATGGCGCCGGTCTTCGGGAGAGCGGCCGGACGCGCGAGCGGGAGATTCAGAGTGCTTCGAGCGCCTGCGCAGCGGCGGCGATCGTGGCTGCGATGCGGACCGCGTCGTGCACGTGGTCCGACGTAAGGCCGCCCTTGAGCACGGCCTCTTCGTGCGACCGGACGCAGGTCTCGCAGTTGTTCATGGCGCTTACCGCGAGGCAGAAGAGCTCGAAGTCGGCCTTGTTCGACGTCACCTGCGCGAGGCGCTGCATGCGAAGGCGCGCCGGCTTCTGCGCGTATTCCTCTTTGTCGACGATGTGCCGGAACCGGTAGAAGACGTTGTTCATCGCCATCAAGATGGCGGCGGCCCGCGCATCCTCAATGACCTCTTCGGTGATTCCGCGGGCCTTCGCGTCTTCGAGGACGGCCGAGGTGAGGCGGGTACTGCGCGCTGCCTCGGCGCACGCGATGGCGACGCCCCAGGTCTGGGCCTCGTTCAAGGTGCCCGGCGTGAGAACGTTCTGCAGGTTGATCTTGATGTCACGCGCCGCGTGAGGAAACGTCTCGCGGAGCTCTTCGAGGGTCGCCATGGGATGATGAACAGAATCCAGGGGGTCGTGGAGCGTTCGGGGAGTGGCCGAGGCTGGCTGAGAACGCGAACAGCCGTCGCGGGCGCGAACACGCCGAGGCGCGCCACGCCCGCCGGTGGGGCAACGCGGATCAGCCGGCCTTCTTGAGCTGCCGGGTGAGGGTCTCGTCGCCCTGCTTCCAGTTGCAGGGGCAGAGCTCGTCGGTCTGCAGCGCATCGAGCAGGAACGACCATTCGAACGGCATGCCCCGCCGCGCGCTGACGGTCTTGAGCATTTCCAGCTTGCCCTCGGGCAGGCTGCCGGTCTCGTGCAGCAGCCGTCCGACCAGCGTCGATTTGCCGTGATCGACGTGGCCGACGATGACGATGCGGACCTGCGGGCGCGTGGTGCCGTTAGGGGTCGACGATATCGCGGGAGTAACGGTCATGTTCATCGCAACGCTCAGCTCAATATCGGTCAAAGATAGCCCGCGACCCGCAGCCGTTCGAAGGCGTCTTCGGTTTCGTGATCGAGCGCGCGGCCGGAACGCTCCGGCACTTTGGTGCCGTCGAGCTCGATGAGAATTTCCTCGATGTTCGACGCGGTCGAGGCCACCGGGTTGGTGATGTCGGCGTCGCCCAGCGAGCGATAGCGCTTGCCTTGCCGGGACAGATACAGCGGAATGATCGGGATGTTTTCGCGCTTGGTATAGGCCCAGATGTCGGCTTCGGTCCAATGCAGGATCGGATGAATGCGCAAATGCGCGCCTGGCGGTG
>Ga0208690_1000047_pt1 | contig 29063 bp, 31 predicted proteins | sample June2015DPH_16_1_2_FD_184712 | JGI IMG/M metagenome (GOLD analysis project Ga0208690, IMG submission 184712) | Peatland microbial communities from SPRUCE experiment site at the Marcell Experimental Forest, Minnesota, USA - June2015DPH_16_10... | ecosystem: Environmental > Terrestrial > Soil >...
CAGACTACCGCATTGGGAGAAAGAGGGAGCGACCTACTTCATCACGTTCAGGCTGGGCGACTCGCTGCCGAAGTCAGTCCTCGAGCAAATCGAGTCGGAGCGGCGGGCGATCGTCACTACCGCGAAAGGGTTGCACCGCGAGCTGAGTCCGGAGGAGCGCACGACAATCCAACGGCTCTCGACTCCGATCATCGAACAATTCCTCGACACAGGTGCCGGCGCTTGCCATTTAAGTAATCCATGGATTGCCGAAGAAGTCGCTAACGCCTTGCGTCACTTTGACGGAAAGCGATACCTGCTATTCGCTTGGTGCGTTATGCCGAATCATGTACATGTCCTGGTTCGGCTCTTTCCTACTCAGAATCTGGCAGCCGTGGTTCATTCCTGGAAATCTTTCAGCGCGAAGCGAGCGAATGCGATCCTTGGCGCTCAAGGGTCGTTTTGGCAGAGGGAGTACCACGATCACTTGGTACGGGACGAGGCGGAGTTCGAACGGGCGGTGCGGTACGTTGCTGAAAATCCGATCAAAGCAAACTTGAAGGGTTGGGGGTGGGTTTGGGTGCGCGGGCGAGACGCCCGCGCGACAGCCGCCGGGGACGGCGGCGCTACTCGGATCGCCTAATTATGTCCGATCCAAATTCGCAAGTAACTTCGTCACGGGCCGGGGTTGTCGCCACTTTCTTCGGCATTGGTTATTTGCGGCCTGGACCGGGGACTTGGGCTTCTGCGGCTACTACGCTGCTGTGGGCCGCCATTGCTGTGGCTCTTCCTGCCACGCTTCGAACGCCGTTCGCTATTGTCCTCGCTTTGCTCGTTACCCTTGTCGGAATTCCTGCCGCGACGCGCGTCTCGCGGGATTCGAGGACGAAGGATCCGCAGTTTGTCGTAATCGACGAGGTTGCCGGCCAACTGGTCGCACTAATCGGTGTGCCACTGGCATGGAAATCCTTTTTGGCTGGCTTTATACTTTTTCGTGTTTTCGACATCTTAAAGCCGCCACCGGTGCGGCAGTTGGAGGCGCTTCCGGAAGGCGCCGGAATCGTGCTCGATGACCTGGCCGCTGGGCTCTACGCGCTGGTAATTATGCATCTCTTGCTGCACTTTGGTCTTCTAAGATAGTGTCTAAAGAGGCTGTGGTTTTTCATGGGATTTTCCGATCGTATCCTCGGTAAAAAGAATGTGAATGGTGGACCGCACATTGAATCGGTAACGCCGTTGCTGGCGCTGGCTGGCGGCGAGGTACGCATTGCCGGCTCGGGCTTGCGGCCACCGGAATGGCAGAGGCCGCGCGTGACCTTTGGCGAGCTGGAAGGCGGGATCGTGGTCAGTTCCGATTCATTCCTGGTGGCCCGCGTACCTGAGGGTGCCACTTCCGGTTCTGTGGTGGTTGCCACGAATGGCCATGTGAGCAATGCGCAGACGGTTAAGGTTGCGGTTCCGATCGCAGAAAACCTGCATCCCGTGACCAATCCGGCGCTCGACGCCCAAGGCAACATCTATGCGACGTTCTCTGGTTCGCGCGGGCAAAAAGTCCCGGTGGCCATTTTCAAGATCGACACGAATTATGGGGTGAAACCGTTTGTGGCCGAGATGATGAATGCGACCTCGATCGCCTTCGATCGCGCGAGCCAGATGTATGCTTCTTCGCGTCATGATGGCGCGGTGTATCGAGTGGCGCCGAACGGGGCCATGACCACTTACGCGGAGGGCATGGGCATCGCCACCGGCATAGCATTCGATCGCGGCGAAAACCTGTACGTGGGCGATCGCAGTGGAACGATTTTCAAGATTGGGCGCGATCAGCAGGTGTTCGTCTTCGCTACTCTCGAGCCGAGTGTGTCAGCTTATCATCTGGCGTTCGGTCCGCAAGGGGACTTGTTCGTGTCCGGGCCCACGACTTCGAGCTTCGATTGCGTGCATCGGATCGATCCGCAGGGAACGGTCAAGACGTTTTACCGGGGCCTGGGACGCCCGCAGGGCCTGGCTTTCGATGTGCTAGGCAATCTCTACGTGGCGGCTTCTCTCGGCGGCAAACGCGGGATTGTGAAGATCACGCCCGAAGGCAAGGCCAATTTGGAAGTTGCCGGGCATGGATTGGTAGGATTGGCTTTTGCACCGGGACGCAGCGTAATTCTGGCGACCACCGACGCGGTTCACCATCTCTCGTGGAATATTCAGGGACTGCCGCTGATACCTGAGTCGTAGCTTTCCGTATCCGCGACTGCTTTTCTAATCGCAGTCGCATCCGCGTTCTTCGCCTTTGATTTACACTTCTCTCGTGAATGCCGAAATCATCGCGGTTGGCTCCGAGTTGCTCACGCCCTTCCGCATGGATACGAACTCGCTCTATCTCACCGAGCAACTGAACGAACTCGGGGTCGAAGTAGTTTTCAAAAGCATCGTCGGGGACGATTTGGGTCGCCTGACTGCGGCCGCGCAGCATGCGCTGTTTCGGTCGGACGTCGTGGTTTTCAGCGGTGGTTTGGGCCCGACGGAGGATGATCTCACGCGTGAGGCAGTCGCAGAGGCGTTGGGGGTTCCACTGCGCCGAGATGAGGATGTTCTGGCGCGGATCGAGCAGCGTTTTGCGGCGCGCGGCTGGAAGATGTCTGCGAATAACACCAAACAGGCAGACATTCTCGAAGGCGCGACCGTGTTGCCCAACGCGAACGGCACGGCGCCCGGGCAGTGGCTGTGCGGAAAGTTTGATGGTCGTGAGCGGATCGTTATTTTGTTGCCCGGCCCTCCGCATGAACTGAGAGCGCTGTTTGAAGCGGAGTGCCGGGAGCGGTTACGGGCGAAACTGCCGGTCGCCTACATTGCCACACGCGTGTTGAAAGTGGCCATGCTGGGCGAGTCGCTGGTGGATGCGCGGGTGTCGCCGATCTACAAACGATTCAGCGATGTGCAGACGACCATTCTGGCGGGAGCGGGAGAGATACAACTGCACTTCAAAGCGCGCGGGGAAACAAAAGAAACGGCACAGAGGCGGGTGGACGAAGCGACCGATGCGGTTGAAGAAGAGCTCGATGACGCCGTGTACTCACGAGATGGTCAGTCGCTGGAGCAGATCGTGGGCTACTGGCTGCAGATGCGAAACGCTACGCTGGCGGTTGCCGAGTCATGCACCGGAGGATTGTTGGGGGAGAGAATCACCTCGGTCGGCGGCAGTTCGCGTTACTTTGCCGGCGGGGCCATCGTTTATGCGAATTCGGTGAAGACCGAACTTGCGGGAGTGCCTCCGGAGATGATTGAGCGGCATGGCGCGGTTAGCCGTGAAGTGGCGGCGGCGCTGGCGGAGGGCATTCGATATCGATGCGAGGCGACGCTCGGGGTTGGGATTACTGGTGTCGCGGGGCCCAGCGGCGGGACTGCGGAGAAGCCGGTGGGACTGGTGTTTCACGCGCTGGCAAGCGATGGCGGGACTGAGGTGATCGAACGGAATTTTCCTGGCGACCGCAAGCGCATCCGCTGGTTTGCTTCCACGTTGGCGCTGGATATGGTGCGGAGAAAATTGAGGTAAAAGCGTCCGCTGTCGCTAGCTTGCCTTGGATCGACAAACTGATCTTATGCGCCTCTTCGTTGCGCTCGACATTGATGAAGCAATTCGGGAACGAATCGCCAACTTTCTTGCCGGAGTTCGCGAATTTGCTCCTGATGCGCGTTGGGTTCGGCCGGAATCACTGCACGTCACTTTGAAGTTTATCGGCGAGACCTCCGAAGGCGAGGGAGAACGAATCGAGTCGGTTCTAAGTGTCATCGAGGCAGACAGATTTGAAATGGACATTCGGGGCTATGGATTTTTCCCGAGTGCGCGAGCGCCGCGCGTGTTTTGGATTGGAGTCGTGGGGGATTCCCGATTGGCGTCGCTGGCGGCGAAGGTGGAGGAGAATCTGGAGGCTGTTGGGGTTAAAAGAGAGGAGCACGCATTCCATGCGCATCTTACGCTGGCCCGTGGCGGTGGAGCGTCAGGTGCGCCGCGTCGTCTGAAGAGCGATCGTCCTAACCGCAATTTCCAGCGCTTGCAGGAAAAGCTGGCGGCGCTGCCGGCGCCGGAATTTGGAAAAATGATTGCACGCGAATTATTTTTATATCAGAGCCAGCTTTCTCCACGGGGATCAAAGTATACGAAGCTGGCGGCATTTCCGTTACGCTAGCCTTTACTCCATTTCGATGATCACATTCGTTCTTATCGCCGCTATCAGCTATCTTCTGGGATCGATCCCGTTCGGGTATCTGCTGGTGCGCATTTTTCGCGGCGAGGACGTGCGGCGAAGCGGCAGCGGAAACATTGGCGCGACGAATGTGGCGCGTAGATCCCCAGTGCTGGGGGTGGTTACGCTGCTGCTTGACGCACTCAAGGGAACGGCGGCGGTGGTCGTTTCCTACATCGTGGCCGACCACATGGTAGCGGGGCCTCCTGCGCTCGAGCATTTGGCGTGCGCGGCGTTGTTTGCCGTCGTCGGTCACGTGTTTCCGTTGTGGCTGAATTTTCGCGGCGGAAAGGGAGTTGCTACGGGTCTGGGATCTTTTGTGCTGATCGCTCCCAAGGCCGTGTTGATCGCGGTGGCTGCGTTCGTACTGCTGGTCGCGGCTTTCCGTTACGTCTCGCTCGGATCGATCTTCGCTGTTGCATCCTTCCCTTTTATCGCGTGGCGAATCGGCCAGTTTCAAATTTCTCCAGCGGCGCTAGGGATGATCGCGCTCGCTTCGCTGCTGATCCTGGCCAAGCATCATCAGAACATTCGGCGGCTCCTGACGGGTACCGAAAACCGCTTAGGATCAAAACGAGCATGAGCGAGATTGCAGTGATTGGCGCGGGCGCGTGGGGAACAGCGCTTTCCATCGTGTTGGGACGCAAGGGTACGCATCGGGTACGGCTATGGTCACACGAAAAGGAAGTTTGCCAGTCGCTTGCCGAGCGGCGGGTGAATGAAAAGTTTCTTCCCGGCTGTGTGGTTCCTGAGAGTGTGCATCCGACAACCAGTTATAAAGATGCGATCGGCGGCGCCATAATCGTCGTCAGCGTGATGCCTTCTCACCATTGCCGGCGAGTATTCGGCGATCTCGCCGTTCATCTGACCCCTGACATGTTGGTGGTCAGCGCCACTAAAGGCATCGAGAATGAAACCAATCTACGTATGACTGAAGTGATTCGCGAGGCCGTTCAGGATGCCAGCGGATTCACTCCTCGAACTGGTGCATTGAGTGGACCGTCGTTCGCGCTGGAGGTCGCACGCGGCGATCCCACGGCAATTACGATTGCATCGGAAGATGCGGAGCTGGCGCGGACGGTGCAGCAGGAATTCAGCGATCCGAGCTTTCGCATCTACACCAATGACGACATGGTTGGCGTGGAGCTAGGCGGGTCACTGAAGAATACAATCGCAATCGCCGCCGGAATTTGTGATGGGCTTGGTCTGGGACATAATTCGGTCGCGGGCCTGATCACCCGTGGCCTTGCAGAGATGACTCGCCTGGCGGTCGCCTGCGGAGGCAAGGCTGAAACGATGGCCGGCCTCGCGGGTTTGGGCGATCTGGTGCTGACCTGTACTGGCGAGCTTTCTCGTAATCGCAGCCTTGGGGTGCAACTGGGCCGCGGGAAAAAGCTGCCGGAGATACTCGCGGCTATGCATGGCATGGTTGCCGAAGGAGTTTTCACAACTACCGCGGCGCAGGGGTTGGCGCGCGCTCGTGGGGTCGAGATGCCGATTACGGAAAAGATGTACGCGATCCTGCAGCAAGGGAAAGCTCCGCGCGAGGCGATCTATGAACTGATGACGCGCAGCAGCAAGAGCGAGGGCGTCAGGACGTAATCACTGGCGGTAATCTTTTTTTGGTCAGAACTGCGCCGGTTGCCCATTTTGGCTGGTACTTTCGTAATGGTACAGCGCGCCGTTTCCCACACGGCCTTTATCATTCCCACATTAAACTCTTGTAGATACCCGTGGAATCCGCCGCCACTTCGATCGACGGCGCTTCCCCTGTGCGCAAGGGGAGCGAGTCGTCCGGTGCCGCGCCTAATTCGGCGCGCATCCCGATCCTTTATGTAATTCTCGGCGTGCTTCTCGCCATCAGCATTGTCCCTATGTACTTCTACTCGGCGCAGGTAGAGGCGATCAACCGCGACCGGTTGAAGACAAACGAAATGCTGCTACAGAATACGGTCACGCGTTCGCTGGCCGACGATCTTTCGCAACACGAGCGCTCTCTGCGGATGATGCTCTCCAATCTTTCGTCCGCGGTTCAGGTGGCGAGCGGCGGCGACATCGGCAACGCGAACGTGGAAGCGCCGGAACTGCGCGCGCTGCTGGAAAACTTCGTTTCCTCTTCCGATGAACTCGCCTATTCCACGCTGCTGAACTCTGACGCGAAGGGCATATCCGCAGGTCGCATAGCACCCGATGCCTTCCTGCAGCGCGAATTGCAACACGCATTCGACGCCGCTCGCGATGGCCGCGTCTACACCGGGCAAGCTCTACAGGTGGAAGATGGAAAAGCGTCACGAACGGTGGTGTTGGTGAGCAGTCCGGTCAGCTATGGCGGGCGATTCCTGGGAATGGTTGGCGCAGTCGTGGATCTGCAATTTCTGATTCGCCGTTTGCGCGAGGTAAGCCGCGGTGGACTGATTCCGTATGTGGTGGACGCTCAGGGGCGACTGGTAGCGGCAGGCACTCCGCAATACGTCACCGGGCAAGACATGAAGAGCCTCGAGATCGTCCGCAATTTTGTGGACGAGGGCAACAAGGTGCAACTGGCGGCGACGAAAGAGTTCGCAGTGAAAGAAGGCAACAACAACGAGGAGATGCTGGGCACGTACAGCCCGGTCACCGCGCTCGATTGGGCGGTGGTGGTGCAAAAACCCCAGCGTGAAGCTTATCGTAGCGTTTATGAAATGCAGCGCACGGCGCGGCTACTGGCCCTCATGGCAGTGCTGCTCAGCATTACGGTGAGCATCTTCGCGGCTCGCCGAATCAACAATCCGCTGCAGGTGCTCACGCAATCGAGCCGCGCCCTAGCGCGCGGTGACTTTTCCCAGCGAGTTCACTTGCGCAGCCGCACGGAAATAGGCGAACTGGCTGATACTTTTAACACGATGTCGCAGGAGCTTGAACATTTTGTTGAAGATTTGAAGCGGGCAGCGGAGGAAAATCGCGCGCTTTTCCTGGGCTCGATCCAGATGCTGGCCGGCGCGGTCGACGAAAAAGATCCCTATACGCGCGGCCACTCTGACCGGGTTACGCGTTACTCCATGATGATTGCGAAGGAAATGAATTTGCCCTCTCCGTTTATGGAGACGCTGCAAATTTCCGCGCAGCTGCATGACGTGGGCAAGATCGGAATTGAGGACCGAATTCTCAAGAAGCCCGGTGCGCTCACCGCGGAAGAATTTGAGGTCATGAAAACGCATACCACCAAGGGTGCCAACATCTTGCGGCCGGTCACGCAATTGGCCGAGATGTTGCCCGGCATTGAGTTGCACCACGAGGCTCTCGATGGACGCGGCTATCCCTACGGCTTGAAGGGCGAGCAGATTCCGCTATTGGCAAAGGTAATCGCGGTTGCCGACACCTTTGACGCGTTGACCACCAACCGTCCCTACCAGACGGCACACACGCCGGATGAGGCGTTGAAAATTATCCAGGGTCTTGCCGGCAAGCGGCTCGATCCGGTGCCGGTGGCCGCGCTCATGGCGGTTTACGGCCGAGGCGAAATTCGGATTCAGCGTATCTCTATCAAGCGGCCCGTGCCGGTGGAACCCGCGGCAAATCCCGCTGCGGCTCCCGTGGTTGCGAGTTCAGAAACTGCAACGCTGGAAAGAACTCCTGTTTAGCAAAACGCCACTCTATCTTCCTGATCTTTCTTCTTGATTTTAATTCCTGATCTTAACTCCGGATCTAAGGCACGTCGCACGGCCCGCATCCTCCTCACCGCTATAATCAAAGCTGAGCATTCATCATGATTCAAACTTTGTTTGGCAGTACGGAAGAGAAGAAGACCGGCCTGTTTGAGCGCATGAAACAGGCAGTTACGCGGACTCGGGAAAATCTCGCCGAGCGTATTGAAGAAGTTGTCTCGTTAGGCAAAGAGATCGACCGCAATACCCTGGACGATCTGGAGGCCACGCTGATCGGGGCCGATCTCGGTTCGGCCACAACTCAAGAAGTACTTGGCAAGCTGCGCGACAAGGCTGACCGGAAACAGATCAAAGATGTCCAAGAACTGAAGCGGCTCTTGAAGGAGGAACTGCTGGCGATTCTGAATGCGGCCAATACGCGGCCGGTGAGTAAGGTCGATGGCACGCCGGAGGTGATCCTGGTTGTGGGTGTAAATGGCACCGGAAAGACCACGACGATCGGCAAGTTGTCGCATGTATTTCGGTCGCAAGGCAAGAACGTATTGCTATGCGCTGCCGATACTTTTCGCGCGGCAGCCATCGATCAACTGGAAATCTGGGGCGGGCGCACCGGAACAGAAGTGATCAAAACCAAGCCGGGCGGTGATCCCGCTGCCGTCTTATTTGACGCGTTGCAGGCGGCGGTGGCGCGGAAAACCGATTATGTGATCGTGGATACGGCGGGCCGTCTGCACACGAAGACGAGTTTAATGGCGGAACTGGAAAAGATGCGGCGCACCGCGCAACGCATTATTCCTGGCGCTCCGCATGAGACGTTGCTGGTGATGGATGCCACCACCGGCCAGAATGGCCTGCAGCAGGCGCGGTTGTTTACCCAATCGGCGGGCGTTACAGGGATCGTGTTGACCAAGCTTGACGGCACGGCGAAGGGCGGCGTGGTCGTGGCTATTTCACGAGAACTGGGGCTGCCTGTGCGATTTGTTGGGGTAGGAGAACAGGTAGGAGACCTGCTTCCCTTCGATCCGAAGGAATTTGTGGATTCGATGTTCGAATAGGAACATCCGGCAGAGGCTGGCGACAACCCCTTCGATAAATCTTGATGAGTGATCATGCAACCGACGACCAATTCTTGCAACGTGCCCTTGAGTTGGCGCGGCAAGGAACCGGACTCGTCTCACCCGGTCCTCACGTCGGGGCTGTGATCGTCGATACGCGTGGAAATATCGTTGGAACCGGAGTCTACACGTTCGTTGGCGTGAAGCATGCTGAGGTGCTCGCGCTGGAACAGGCTGGGGACAGGGCACGCGGCGGCACACTTTACATCAATCTCGAGCCGCACGCTCATCAGGGGCGCACACCTCCTTGTACCGACGCGTTGATCCGGGCCGGTGTTCATCGCGTGGTCGCCTGCATGGCGGACCCTAATCCCGAGGTTGGCGGGCGCGGATTTGAGAAGTTGCGCGCGGCGGGAATTCATGTGGAAGTTGGCCGCATGGAAGACGAGGCACGCGGGCTGAACGAGGCTTTCACCCGCTATATTCGTCACGGAGTTCCTTTGGTTATGCTGAAGTCGGCGATGACGCTGGACGGCAAAATTGCCTCCGCCCGCGGCACCGTGGCTCAGGCCGACGGAGTTCCTCCCGGGGGATGGATTACAGGCGAAGAGGCGCGCGCGCATGTGCATGAGCAACGCCAGCAGAGCGATGCGATCCTTGCGGGCATAGGAACTATTTTGGCTGACGATCCGCTGCTGACAGATCGCAGCGGCAAGGCTCGACGGCGGCCGCTGTTGCGCGTGATTCTTGACTCGCATCTGCGGTTACCGCTAGAGTCGCGGCTCGTGCGAAGCGTGGTGCGAGACGATGTGCTGGTTATCTGCTCGCGTGCAGAAGAGCAAAAGAAGATTGCACTCGAGAGTCGTGGAATTCGGGTTGAGCAGCTTCCATCGTCGAATCCTGATGGCCGTCCTGACATCCATGCGGTTTTGCGACGTCTGGGGCAGCTTGAGATTGCGAGTTTGATAATCGAGGGCGGATCGACGGTGAACGCAGCTGCGCTGGAGGCCGGAATTGTTGACAAAGTTTTTCTCTATTATGCGCCGAGGATTATGGCTGCAGCCGGTGCTGTCCCGTTCGTTTGCGAGAATGGCCTCCACGCAGCTCGCGAAGAGATCCGATTGAAGCGAATTCAGGTGCATCGGTTCGGAGAGGACTTTGCCGTCGAGGGTTATCTCCGCGATCCGTATGAAGAGTGAATCGCGCCGATCGCGCTCGCGTTTTTCGACTTACCATATTGCGGTGTTTTACTGGAGGCGGTGATGTTTACGGGCATTGTGGAAGAAGTAGGGCGCATTCATCGCATTGAGCAGCGCGGCGAAAATCGCGGTATCACCATTGCTGCAACCAACACTCCGAAGGAACTGAAAGCTGGCGACAGCGTGGCGGTGAGCGGGGTTTGCCTCACCGCGCTTGACATCAAGCCGGATTCGTTTTGCGCGGATTTGGCTCCCGAGACTTGGGTGCGCACGTCGTTTTCGCGAATTCGGGAGGGTGCATTGGTGAATCTTGAATTGCCCATGAAAGCGGACGGGCGCTTCGGCGGCCACATTGTGCAAGGGCACGTAGACGGGGTCGGAAAGCTGGTTGGTCTGGAGCGCATTGCCGACTCCGAAAACTTCTGGCTGCGCATCGAATTGCCGCGTGAGATCGAGAAGTACACCGTCCATAAGGGCTCGATTTCGATTGAAGGCATCAGCCTTACGGTGGCAAAGCTCGAGGGCAAAAACTGCACTATCGCCATTATCCCCCACACTGTGGAGATGACGAATCTCAATTCGCTGCGGCCAGGCGATCCGGTGAATCTGGAAGCGGATTTGATTGCGAAGTACGTTGAGAAGATGATTTCCAGCGGGGCACCGCAGAGTTCGCTCAGCATAGAAGAGTTGGTGCGGCAGGGGTTCTAGTGCGAACTTCCCAATCGGTTTCCCCCAGCAACGCGGGTCTATGCGACAACTGCGTTCATGCCCGGCGCATTCGATCGGACAAGGGCTCGGTTTTTTTGCAGTGCCGACTTTCGCTGACGGATTCGAGATTTCCGAAGTATCCGCGGCTACCGGTGCTCAGGTGTGAAGGCTACGCGAAAGCCGAATCGAAGCAGTCTGGTTTGTGATGCACACTAGGAAAGTCTGCATGTCCGGAGCGCGTAAAGGCTAGGCTTCAATCTTCAATTCATCCAGCTCCAGGAATTCGCGCACGATCGGCTCAGTGGATTTTTCCATGTCCGCGTAGGAATTGAAGAAGGTGGCTTTGGCATCGTGGAGAAACACGATACGGTCAGCGAGTTTGTTGGCCAGGCGCATGTCGTGAGTCACGACAATGCTGGTCAGGCTCAACTGCAGCTTTAGGCGCTTGATAAGATCGCCGAGCAGTTGCGCCATCAGGGGGTCGACCATCGTGGTGGGTTCGTCGTAGAGGATGCATTCTGGCCGCGCGGCCAGTGCGCGGGCGATGGCCACGGAGCGCTTCATGCCAGTGGAGAGGTCCGAGGGCAATAGGTCGCGCATTTCTTTAACGCCAACCATCTGCAGCAGGCCGTCGACGATTTGGTAAATCTGCTCCTCCGATAACACGCGGCTCTCGCGTAATGGAAATGCCACGTTTTCGCCTACTGTAAGCGAATCGAAGAGCGCTCCGTTCTGGAAGACCATGGTGACCTTCTTACGGATGGGTTCCATCTGCGCCTGCGAAAAATCGGTGATGTCCTCGCCGGCTACGATTACGCGCCCGGAATCGGCCTTCAGAAAACCCATGAGAATTTGCAGCGAAACCGACTTGCCCACGCCGCTGCGTCCCAGAATGCAGACCGTTTCGCCGGGCATCACGTTGAAGCTTACGCGGTCTAGAATGGCCTTCTCGCCAAAGGATTTCGACACTTCACGGAATTCGATGTAAGGGCGAGCGGGAGTTTCGGGCGTGGATGGGGCGCTCACTTCATATCCTCGATCGAATGCTTTCAGAGTTTTGCTCCTCCTGCAATTCCTGCAATTCCGCTGGAGTATTTATATTGCGAAAAAGTGCCGAAGAAAAACCGTGGCGCCTTAGCTCATCTTCCTCGATTATTCTGGTTTCGACTGAGGCAAACAATGGGCCAATTTTGTTGCGGCCATCCCGGAGTGCCGCTTTCGCGATGGCTGCGAAGTCTCGTCGGTAAATCGCGGCAAGCGGCTGCAAGCGATTGTCTGTCTGCGGGAGGGTAACGACCGCCGGAGCGCCTCGCGCCTGTTCGACCAGATAACTCAAAAAATCGGCGGACACAAAAGGCATATCGACGGCGAGCATGAGGTTGAGGTCCGATTGCGAGGCCGTCAATGCGGCATGGATTCCGCCCAAGGGCCCCCGGTCTGGGCATATGTCTTCGATCACAGGAGCGTAGTGGGCAAACTTGTTAGAGCTCCCCAAGATGCTGACATCGCGGGCGAACTTGCGAACTAACTCGAGCGCGCGCACCAGGAGCGTAGAGCCGCCATAAGTGAGAAAAGCCTTATCTGCTCCCATGCGCGTGCTTTTGCCGCCGGCGAGGACAAATGCGGCCAAATTCTGGGTGGCCCCCATCTGGCGATAATACACGCTGTCGGGCCGGGAGTTGGGGTCGGGGGCGACGTGAATTGCGCACTCTTGCACGTTATCGTCCCGAAAACGCTATCGCCCCGTCACAAAAGTAACCTACCCAAGAAGGCCGGTACGGGAGATGATGGGACTGGCTTCGGATCTCCCTGGAGGCCGAAGTTGGGTCCGGAAGTAACCATCATGCCGCAAAAAATAATGGAAGTTCTTATGCTAGGGCATTGCTCCCATGAGTTCTCCTGGCCAAGGCGAAGTTCTGACGGAGATTACTATCAGGTTTGCATGCTGTGCGCCGCGGAGTATAAGTACGATTGGGCCACCATGCGCCGCACCGAGCGGGTAAAGCACGCGCAGCCAGAGACTGGAATCCGCCGCAGCCACACGCGCGAAAAAAGGGCTACCTGGATACCGCGCGCGCGCCGATTGAAGCTCGACGTACCCCTGCGTTACCGGGTAAACAACACGAGCACATGGTACGAAGGCGTGATCGAGAATCTCAGTCAGACCGGGCTTCTTTTTTATGGGCCCCAACCCCTGCCGGTGAATGCACTGATCGAGATGGTTTTTGAAATGCCAGAGGAAATCTCCGGACAGAAGAATCGCAGCGTGCTTTGCCAAGGGCGGGTGATTCGAGCCAAGGAGAAGCTCGCGAAGGAAAAACAGGCTGAAGAGAAAGACGGCGAGCGAAGCTTTCTCGCCGCGTCGATCGTCGACTATAAGTTCATCCGATAGTTCTGCCGCGTTTGCCAGCCTTTCGAACACTCAAAAGGACAATCGCTGCCCGCGTTTTCGTTATTCCGAACACGGGCGGTCATTTTTCTGGCCTGCAACAATGATTCACCGCAACCGCGTCAACCGTTCCATCCCTAAGAAAAATCTAATGATGTCCCCGTTTGCCTTCGTACGCTTGTTCGGACTCCGTAACGCGGGACACTTTTTTGCTGCGCGTGCAGCAATTTGCGCTACAAAGCGCAGCACTGACTTCGGACACTCCTGCACCTTCGACGTCCGGATTCTTTTGTCGAGTCCCGCGCCAGTCCAGTAATTGGGTTCTGTATCCCAAGTCCGAACAAGGAGGAGCCTTGCTCCGCTCTGCGAACTCCTGTCGATTGGCGGGAGGGAGACCTATTGTTTCGACTTGCTTCCCCCCGGAATAGCGATCCAGGGGCGCTTTTTCACGACAGCGTAGTCGAAAACCCAGGCAAGCCAGTAAAAAACCTGTTCCAAGGAGGCGTTTGTGATGAAGGCATTTACAGTGTCGTCGGGTTTTTTGATGGTAGTGATGTTCCTCACGTCAGTCGCAATCGCGCAGACCGACCCGGGAGTACAGAGCGCCAACCGCGGTACCGGGGCGGCGCTCTCTTCGGTGTTGTCCAATAGTCCAAGCGGAATCCTGGCCTTTTTTACAGATGGTCAGACTCGCTTCCAGGAAGTGGAGACGGTTTCCGGCGGGGCTAACGTCGGACTGGGACCGCGCTTTAACGCAAATCAGTGCAGCATATGCCACGCGCAACCTGCGATCGGCGGGACCGGCTCTGCCACCAACCCTCAATTCCTGTTCACCAGCAACGGGGTCGCGCCTGGCAATACGATGCCGTCGTTCATTACGGCCACTGGGCCAACCCGCGAAGCCCGGTTCCCGTTCTTCTTTAACAGCAACGGCTCGGTCAACACCAACTCTCCCAATGGGGGTGTGGAAGATCTTTTCACCGTCACTGGCCGCTCTGATGCGGGTACCTGCAACAGCGCCACCGCGCTGCCGCAGCCCAGTTTCGCCACTGCCGTGGAGGAGAACGATGTAATCTTCCGGATTCCCACTCCGGTGTTTGGCGCCGGTCTAATTGAGAACCTGGACGACTCCACGCTATTGACCAACCAAGTGAAGAATCTCAACAATGACTTCGGCATTTCAGGCACTTTCAATCATAACGGCAACGACGGAACCATCAGCCGCTTTGGTTGGAAGGCACAGAACAAGTCGCTGCACATCTTTGCCGGTGAGGCTTACAACGTGGAGATGGGCATCAGCAATTTGCTGTTTCCCCAAGATCGTCCACTGCCTGGAGAAGACGGCGCTGGCGGTACCGGCGATACGGGGCTGGTTTCGACCTGCCTGAACCTTGGCGGGGCGGGTTATCCGGAAGACACATCCAACCCGGGATCGACGGGGACAGCGATTCTCGATGACGTCTCAGCATTTGCCAACTTCATGCGCTTCCTGGCTCCGCCGCCAACCGGTGGGGTCGTGCTGAATGGACAGACGGTCTCCGCGGGCACGATTTCTACCGGCAGCTCCTTGTTCGTCTCCACCGGTTGCGCCACCTGCCACAACCCGACACCGGGCACGACGCAACCGTCCGGTTTCACCTCATCGTTGAGCAAAGCTCCCGTGAATGCGTTCTCTGATATTGAGATCCACAGCATGGGCACTGGCTTGGCGGATAACGTCTCGCAAGGCAGCGCGGGCGGCAACCAGTTCCGCACCGCTCCCTTGTGGGGACTGGGACAGCGGATCTTCCTGCTGCACGATGGCCGCACCACGAACCTGATCACGGCGATCGAAGACCATGCGAGCAATGGCAGCGAAGCCAACACCGTGGAGGAGCAGTTCTTCGATCTCTCAACCACACAGCAGCAGGACATATTAGATTTCCTGCGCTCGCTGTAGTTGTTTCAAGCACCCCTGGCGGGACCCGCACTGGTCTCGCCAGTTCTCTCAATTTAGGAAGTGATAGCGACGATTTGCCGACGCGAGCGGACGAATTTTGCTCGGGTCCGAAGGATGCATATGCGAAATCGACTTTTGCCTTCCCTGCTTTTTCTCGCCTTGTCCGCATCGCTGGCGGCTTGGGCGCAAGGCCCCGAGCCGCAGAATCCGCTTAAGAACGGCGGCGACTTTGCCGACAATCCGCAGTCTGTGACTAAGGTGCCGACGGGGGTCATTCTCGTCAAGGGCGCGTGGTCGAGCGCGAGTGATTCAGTCACGCCCGTACCCGAAGGCGGAAGCGTGACCAACAATGTGTTTACTAACCAATATTTTGGAATGAGCTACGCTGTGCCTGCAAACTGGGAAGAGAAATACACAGGGCCGCCTCCTTCGGATACTGGCCGCTACGTGCTTTTGCAGCTTAGGCCTGCGGACACATTCAAAGGACCTGCCCGAGGAACTATCCTGGTCACCGCTCAGGACATGTTCTTCACGCCGTTTCCAGCGAACAACGCGCTGCAGTTGGTTAATTATTCGAAGAATCATTTGCAGGCGGACTACAAAGTTGAACTACCACCCACGCAAACCACAGTGTCCGGTCACCCCTTTACGTTTTATGCCTATTGGTCTCCGATCGCGGAGCTGCATTGGTATGTGCTCGCGACCGAAGTCCGCTGCCACGCAGTGGAAATAGTGCTAACCAGTCGCGACACCAAACTGCTGGAAAGTTTGATCCTGGATCTGAACAAGATCAAGTTGCCGGAGGAAGCCAACCCCACAGCCGGTACGGGCGGGGGCGCTTTTCCTGTGTGCATCAGAGACTACGCGACGGACGAAAACGTGATCACGCGGGTCGACCCCGTCTTGACGGAGCGTAGGTTCAACTCGATTCCGGTGAGAATCATCATCGACAAAGAAGGCAAGGTAAAACACATTCATTTTCTCAGCGCGTTCCCCGATCAGTCGAAGGCGATTACCGATGCGTTGAAGCAGTGGAAGTTCAAGCCTTACGTGCAGGGCGGAAAACCGGTCGAGGTGGAAACTGGAGTCATGTTTGGGCGTTCGTCTTTTCCTTCGCGGCGAAAGGCAAGCGACGCGGCGACGGAATGAGAGTGTGCGCGGGAGTGGTCGAGCGCGGTTTTCTGCCGAGACAGGACAAAGAGTTTCTTGGTGGACACAAATCACATTGGTCCTTCGCTTCGCTCAGGATGACGAAGCCGATTATGCTGTCCTATTCGTTCGTCGTACACTCTGGAGGCTGGCCGTTGCTCCTTCATGCCTCCGATCACCGCACTGCTGCACACTAAGAATGACGGGTTGCGCCTTGGCCGGGCGCTGGAGACGCTGCTTCCCTGCTCGGAAATCTTGATTGTGGATCATCAGTCCTCCGATCAGACAACTCGGGTTGCCAGACGATACGGTGCGCGGGTTGTGCCGGCGGATGATCGCGCTGCGGGGGATTACTCTGCCTCCGCGAGGTATGACTGGATTCTCTGCCTTGACCCATCGGAATCGCTCACTGAAGCACTGCAGGCTACGTTGTTCGAATGGAGTTTCGCGTCGACTGCCGAAGCGTCGGGAACATCGGCCTTCAGCTTTTTCGTGCGGGAGCAGGTGGGCGAACTTTGGCGTGTACGGGAAGTTCCGGAAACCCGCCTGATTCCGCGCAACTGGGGTGTTTGGAACGGGCATTTTCCGGCGCACGAACCCTCTGCCCGGACCTTGGAGGGAGAGTTATTGCGGCTTGCTTTTCCGTGATCGACGGCTCCGCCGGATAAACCTCGTGCCGGGCCGCCCAGATGAGATGCATTGGCCTTCCGGCCAGTGACTTCGGTACCTTAGTCCCAACGCGTTGGCCGCCTTATAATGCGACAAGAAACAGCATTCATCGCGTTCCAAGGGAGAGGTGCGTTAGAAGGAATTGAGCGCCTTCCGGGAGAACGCTGCTAAAATCGTGGACTCCTATCACGCATCGGCGATTTTTTTCCTGGGGCTGTGCTTCGGCAGCTTCCTGAATGTATGTATTTACAGGCTGCCGCTCGGAATATCGGTCGTGATACCGCGATCGGCGTGCCCCGGTTGCAAACAATTAATCGCCTTTTATGACAATCTGCCGGTGGTCAGTTGGGTGATTCTGCGCGGCTGCTGCCGGCGTTGCAAGACCAGGATTTCCCCTCGTTATCTATTGATTGAGTTGCTCACGGGATTTCTTTTCCTGGGCTGTTATTACTACTTCGGGTTCACACTAACTACGCTGAAATACTGCGCGTTTGGATTTCTCGTGCTTGGGCTGATCTTCACGGACGCCGAAACCAAGCTGCTTCCGGACAAATTGACTATTCCCGGACTCGTTCTGGGCATCGCGTTCAGTTTGTTTGTCCCGGTAAATGACCTGGCATCTCAGTTCCTGCCCGGCATGGTGAACCTGCGAACCCTTGCGGAGATCGACCCAAGATGGTTTTCGGTGCTGGATTCTCTGCTGGGTGCGGCCCTTGGGGCGTCATTCATTTACGGAGCGGGTGCGGTTTATCTCCGCTGGCGCGGGGCGGAAGGCATGGGATTCGGCGACGTAAAGCTGATGGCTATGGTCGGGGCATTCCTCGGAATGAGGCTCACGATTTTGACCATCTTTGCCGCTTCCCTGGCGGGGTCGGTGTTCGGGTTGGCCACGGTGGGCATGGTCTGGATCAAACGTACTCACCGATTCATGCGGCGGATGACTAGCTTGCAAGCCGCACGACGGCGGGGATGGCAGTCGGCGCAAATGGTGTACCGGTACTACCAGATGCCTTTTGGAGTGTTTCTGGGCAGCATGGCGTTGCTGGCGCTGTTTGTGGGCGATCACTTGTGGCAGTGGTACGGAAGATTCTGGTAGTCGAGGGATTCGCGCGATGCGCTGAAAACGGCACTCCGTGCGAAATGCAATCCGGCAAGTTGAGCTTGAATCACAAGGGGCAGGGAGATGATGAACGGCAATGGAGCAAGTCCGAAAAATGAAGCAGATCGGCGGGGCAGATGGAGGGTGGAACCTATGAAGCGAATATTAGTCGCATTGGCGTTGTTTACGCCGCTGGCGGGTCACTCAGTTTGGGCCCAGACGACACAGACTACAACCGACTCTACGGATCAATCCTCGTTGGGAAACTACGCCCGCAAGGTCCGGAAAGATACGCCCAGTGCGAAACCTAAAGTATTCGATAACGACAATCTTCCGCATGATGACAAGCTATCCGTCGTGGGGAATCCGACCACCGATGCGGACGCAAAACCGCCCGTTTCCACTGACGATAAGGATGCGAGCGGAAACAAGGCCGCTGGCACGCAGCCCGGCGGTGCACAGGGAGAAGACGCTAAGAAGCAAGCAGAATGGAAATCCTGGCAGGAGAAGCTTGCGGCGCAAAAGAACTCAATCGATCTGGCTTCACGAGAACTGGACGTTTTGCAAAAGGAATATCAATTGCGCGCGGCGGCCATGTACGCCGATGTGGGCAACCGGCTGCGCAACTCCACGCAGTGGGATAAAGAAGACGCGGATTACAAACAGAAGATCGCCGATAAACAGAAAGCTGTGGAGGACGCCAAGCAGAAGCTTGACGACATGCAAGAAGAAGCGCGCAGAGCGGGAGTTCCGGCTGCGATGCGCGAGCCGTAGGATGTAGAGTTCGCGATTGAGAAAAAGGCCGGCCGCCTAGCCGGCTTTTTTTCTGGATCGAACCTGGAGCCTCGGACGCCTTCCTGGGGAAGGCCGGTACTGACTTATTTTCTCGCTGGGCGGACGAAGGGCGTCCGCCGTTCCATGCTAGTGTTCAGCCGCGCGCATCTGCTCGCGCAATCGTTCGATTTGCTTCTCGTGATGCCGGCCATGAATCAGGTGAAACCTTCTCCACTGTTCGGCCGTCAGCGGACCTAAGATCGGATGATCGAGTATCGGGCCGCGGCCAAACCGCTGTTCCGATTGCCCGATAACTTCTTCCATCCTCCCAATCTTTTCTCCAAGCTCGGCTCTGACTTTCTCCCGAGGCAGCCGGCCCGGCATGGCTTGCTGGGGCGACTTTCTTCCGGGAGGCAGGTAATTAAAGCCGAACACAACTAGGGAGCGCAGGCGATGCTTGAGTGACGCCGGTGTTGTATTGGGCTTGCCGGCGTCCAACATCCGCTCGAATCCTTTGATGGTTCCCGTGTAGGTGAGATAAAGGTGTTCCAGGACTTCGGCCGTGCACCATTTGCCCTCGGGATGCCAGTTCAAATCCGTCTCGGACATTCCTTCTGTTGCCGCCCGCAAAATCTGCTGCAGCGTTTCGAGCTTTGAGTCCATGATGCTATCTCGCCTTCCCGCACACTTCAGGTAGAATGAGCGCGATCAATTTATCATCCCATTTTGACAGGAAGGTAGCCATGAAGATGCGGGAGCTCGCCCAGACGACATGGGCGGCACTGGGAAGTTCGATGCTATCCGGCGGTTGGTCGCGTGTTGCGACGAAAGGGATCTGCTTCACCGCGCTATGCACACTTTTTGTTTTGCAGGTGGCCTGCAACTCCAGTCCAACCAACGCCCCCGCAGCCAAGCCGGAACCGAAAGCGCCGGAGTTACTGACGGCGCGCGCCGCCTTCCAAAAGCTTTTCGTCGCCGCCCGCAGTTACGCCGCAGATATAAAGCCGTTCCGCATTGAATCGACGCCTACCACCGACGGAGATGGCCACGACGGAAAGTCGGCCATATGGAAGGCCAGTTTCGCATCTGTCACGCAGCGTGGCGTGAAGCCGTTCATCTGGTCGGGAAGCAACGCGCCGGATGCGCCTTCGCGGGGGGTATCGCCGGGAAACGAAGATGTGTATAACCCGAACAATGCTTCGACGCAGGTTTTTGATCCGGCTTTTTTGAAGGTCGATTCCGATGAGGCTTTTGCGGTGGCGCAGAAACATGGCGGAGACAAAATTCTCGAAAAGGATCCGTCAACCCCGGTGATCTACATTTGCGACTGGAACCACAACACGAATGAACTCACTTGGCACGTGATCTATGGAGCGGAGCGGGATACTGCCAAGCTGACCGTCGCGGTAAATGCATCGACTCGCGAATTCATCCGGGTCGAGAAATAGAGATTTGAAATGGTGTTAGATTTTGCCGCGAGAAGTCACCGCTGCTCCTCAACCTGCTTTAATTGTTCCTGGAGAGAAGAAAAGAAACGGTACAGCGCGCCGGCCGAGGCGATTGCTCCGGTCAACATTTGCCGGTCGCCAAATGAAGCGATGTCGGCAACCGAATATTGCATACGCAGACGATCGGCGGCGCACTGGGCGCTGAGTAATTCTATTTTTGCGGCTCGCAAATCGGAGGCGAGACGGGCAATTGCCGCCCGCCGGCTGGACTCATCGTTTAACATCCGTACTCCCGTGTCGACACACAATCCGGATTCGAAGAAGAATGCCGGAGCCATTCCATTGGGGGGAAGGCTGCAATCAAAACTCAATGGCTCCGGCGTGCATGGTTTACATTCCGTGTGAATAAATTCTACATTGTTAGTTGAACGCCGTTCAAGTTATTTTCCCGGGCCCCTACAAATTTTGTATCTTGGGAGCCACGCCCTTGCCCAGACAACCAGATCCCCAATTGGAACAGCGCATCCTGGAAGCCGCCAGCCGGTTGCGCGCCCGCGGCGGCGAAAAAGCGCTCACCATGCGCGCGGTCGCCCAGGCGGCGCGAACTACGACTCCGACGGTCTACGAACGGTATCGGAACCGCGCCGATCTCCTCCGCGCCCTGCGCATCCGGACTCGCACCGATCTTTTCGCAGCGCTGCGAGACGTCCGTTCATTGGCCGAAGGCTGCCAACGGTATTTGGAATTTGCGCTTCAGCATCGCCACGCCTACGAAGTGCTGTACGAAAGGTTCGCCGAGCCGCCTTCTCTGCACGAACCCTGGCCGTCTTTTAATTTATTGCGCCAGCGGCTGACGCAGCGGCTGGGAGGGCGTCCGCGTCAGCATACTCGCCTGATGCTCTCGCTATGGTCGCTGATGCATGGCACGGCCATGCTTTTGATCCGCGGAGGGGTTGTCGACCCGCTGCGCACGCAGATGTTTCACGCCTGCCTCGATGGTGTGGAAGCGATCGTAAAGGAGAATGCGCGCAACAAAGGCAAGGCCCGCTCCGGACCTGCCTGGCCATCGAACCTAATTCTGGGAGAAGAGGCGGAAAGCAAGGTGAGTTCTCGCCGGGCAGCGGGAACTCCGGGTAACAAGGCTCGGCAAAAAACAGGAAACAGAAAGAGCGTTTAAGGCGGTGCCCAGGGGAAGACGCTCGCGATAGGTTCGCTCGCTACCGTGGATTCGTCCCTGCGTCTCGCGCTTTCAGCCGATCGAGTGCTTTCTGAGCCTGCTCCACTTCGGGCCCGTGCGGCAGGATCTTCATGTAGCTCTCGTACTCGGAGCGTGCGTCATCCAGCACGCCAAGCTTTTCCAGAGACACCGCCAATCGAAATGTCGCGACCGCATCGTTCTCTTTGAATTGCAGCGCCTCGCGATAGCGATCTTCCGCCGCTCGGTAGTTTCCGCGCTTGAAGTAGTAGTTTCCAACTTCGATGTCTTTCGCCGCTCTGTGTGGGTCCCAGGTGTGGAATTCGCTGATTCCGCCGGGCGTGACGCCTGCAACAGCTTCGGCGACTGCCGAGGAACTTTTGGGATGAACTTTGGCATCGTCTTCCGGCGGCGACAAATCAGTCTGCGTATCTTTGCTCGAGCTGTCACCCAACGCTGTTCCCAAATCGTCGGCTTGCACGCGATCGGAGCGCGGAGGTGACAAGTTTGGGACATGAGCTTGCGGTACAGAACTATCATTCGGCGACGGCGCCTTAGAGGCTGGCGCGCCGGATTGACCGGCGTCTTGAGAGGGATTTTGACTGCGTCCAGCGGAGGGGGCTGGGGCAGCCTGCGCGCATCCCTGTCGCGCCCAAAGCACCACGCCGAAGAGGAGCCACGAACCGAGCCACTGGCAACTTCGCATAAGCTTCATTCTACGATTTCCGTCGTCAACGGGAAATGAGTCAAGTTAAATTTCAACACTTGTCGAAAAAAAAGCAGGCCGCTCAGGGGAGGCATCGAGCGGCCTGGTTGGCAAAGTCCTCCGGGGAGGAGGAACTCAAAACCTTGTTTACATCGACGACGGAGTGCTCTGTCCGGTCGTTGCGGGGGTTGCCGCTGGTTGAGTAGTGTCGCCTGTCGAATTCGTCATCAGGCGAACATCCACGCGGCGGTTGTCGGCGCGGCCTTGTTTGGTCTTGTTGCTCTCGACCGGCTTATCTTTGCCGAGACCGATCACGTAAATTTTGTGCGCTGGAACGTTATATTTCGACGCCAAATATTGGATGACGGAATTGGCGCGGCGCTGGCTTAAGTCATAGTTGTAATCCGCCGAGCCTACGGAATCCGTTCCGCCCTCTAACGTAATGATGTAACCCTTGGTACTGGCGATGCTGCCCGCCATCTGGTCGAGGGCGTCCTTGGACTGTGCCGTCAAAGTGTCCCTGTTGAAACCAAACTTCACGGAAGTTTCGGCGACGGGACGATAGTTGTCGAGGTTGGCGACCGTGTTGGTCAGAACCGACACGCGACCGTTGGCGGCATCGGCCATCTGCTGCGCCGAGGAAGCATTCTGCCCCGCGGTCTGCGCTTTCTGTTCTACTTCCGCCGTCTTGGCGTTCACGGCTGCGATGCCGGCCTGCGCGCGCGCATCCACATCTTTGATGTCTCTGCTGTTTTTCGCCGTCAGGTCATCGAGTTCGTTGGTCTTGTTGATGAGCGGCGTGGTCTGCTGCTTTACGTAGTTCTTGCTGGTGCAGCCGAAAGTGGCTGCGATGCTAATCGCTAGCAAAATAGTTAACGAAGTGCGGGTCATATTGAAAGGCTCCTTGATCTTCTTCTGAACGCGCCCGAATTTTGATGCTGCGCCCTTACGGTCTGTTGCAAGCCCTGGGTTTCCAGTTGGCATCCTCAAGTCAAACAATGGTACTTTTGCACGGCAAGTGCCAGTCCCAGGATGCCAGTGGAATTCCCGATAAGTATACCGATTATCAAGAGGTTGCGGTCGGAATCGGAATGGCCCCCATTAACTGAATTGGGTACCCGGTAAAGCAAACCCACACGGCCTAGGGAATTTTTATACGGTCCCTGAGTCTCAAGAGCTTGCATATCCGGGTCAAATATCGAACAAAAAGCAAAAGTTGAGTGAAATCGCAATCCACATCTCGCCCATCTAATAGAATTAGCAAAACCTTCGTGCGTGTTATGGATCTTGCCCAAAAAATTCGCAGCATCCCGACGGAGCCGGGCGTGTATTTGTACAAAAACGCTGAGGGCGAGGTCATTTATGTAGGCAAGGCCAAGAACCTGCGCAGCCGCGTGGCAAGTTATTTTCACGAGGGCAGATGGGAGGATGCGAAGACTGGAAGCCTGGTGCGCGAGGCGGTCGATGTCGACTACATCGTGGTCGGCAACAACAAAGAGGCGCTGGCGCTCGAAAACAATCTGATTAAGCAGCGCAAGCCACGATTTAACATCTTGCTTCGGGACGACAAGACTTATCCGTATGTGAAGCTTACGTTGAGCGAGCGCTGGCCCCGGGTGTTTGTCACGCGCCGTCTGCGCAAAGACGGGAGCGCTTACTACGGCCCGTACTTCCCTGCCAATCTCGCCTACCGCATCGTGGATCTGATCCATCGCAATTTTCTCATCCCATCGTGCAAGGTCGATCTCACGCGGTTTCATCCGCGCCCGTGCTTGCAGTACTACATCAAGCGTTGCCTGGGTCCGTGCGTGCAGGCTTTGACCACTCCGGACGCTTACCAGGAAGCGGTTCGCGACGTGAAACTGTTCCTCGAGGGCCGGCCTACCGATTTAAGCAAGTCGCTGCGTCAGCGCATGGAGCAGGCGGCCGCGGCGCAGGAGTACGAGCGGGCCGCGCGTTATCGCGACTTGATTTCGACCGTCGAGCAGTTGCAGGAGCGCCAGCGGATCGCCGCCGCTGAGGGCGACGATGCGGATGTGTTTGGCTATCACTATGAGAATGGCATGCTGGCGGTAAATCTTTTTCACATGCGCGGCGGGCGAGTGGTCGATCGGCGCGAGTTTTTCTGGGAAGATTTGCCCGAGTTCGGCGCGAGCGAAAATGCCGAAGTGCCCTTGGACCATGGAGCGGCGGACGCCCTAGTCCGCCCGGAGGGGCAAAGCTCGGCGCGCGCGGATGATCCCGCCGACCAAAGTGAACAACACGCCACCCTCGCTTCGCTCGCGGACGGACGAATGCGTCCGTCGCTCCACGCGGATTTCAACCCCAGCGAGTTTTTCTCCGCATTATTGACGCAGCTCTACATTGGCCAGCCGTATGTTCCCCGCAATCTGTACGTACCGGTGGACTTCGAAGATCGTGAGACCTTGGAGGATTTGCTGTCGGAAAAGTTCGCGGGCGAGGGCGCCCGCGCCACACGCGTTCACATCCTGGTTCCACAGCGCGGCGACAAGCGCGCGCTGATCGATCTCGCGGGTACAAATGCGAAACAGTCTTACGACCAGCGCTTCCGCGTTCTGAAGCCAAACGCCAAGGCGATTCAGGAGGAACTGCAGGACGTTCTCGGCCTATCGGAATTGCCGAAGCGAATTGAGTGCTTCGATATTTCACATATTCAAGGCGCGGAGACCGTGGCCTCGATGGTGGTTTGGGAAGACGGCAAGATGAAGAAGTCGGATTATCGCAAGTTCATCATTCGTACGGTTGAAGGCGTTGACGATTTTGCCTCGATGCGCGAGGTGGTCACGCGCCGTTACAAACGAGTGCAGCAGGAAGACAAGCCGATGCCGAGCCTTGTGCTGGTCGATGGCGGCCTCGGGCAATTGCATGCGGCCGCCGAAGCGCTGGAGTCGCTGGAAATCATCAACCAGCCGCTTGCCGCTATCGCCAAGCGGGAAGAGATTCTTTACGTCTACGGGCAGGAGAAAGATCCGATTGCGCTTGACCATCACTCGCCAGTGCTCCACTTGATCCAACAGATTCGTGACGAAGCTCATCGCTTCGCCGTGACCTTCCATCGCAAGCGGCGGCAGATGCGCGACCGCTCGACTGAACTCTTAGAGATTCCCGGAGTCGGCGAAAGTACAACTCGACGGCTTCTTGAACACTTCGGCAGTCTGCAGGCGGTGAAGCAGGCCGATGCTGCAGCGTTGTCGGCAGTGGTTACTCGGGGGCAGGCGGAAGCGATCAGTAGTCACTTCCGGAAGTAAGTGGGGATCGATCACCTTTATGCCTGATAAACCTGGAATGCTAATTGTGACCGGAGCCAGCCGCGGTATTGGAGAAGCGATTGCCAGACTGGCGTCGGCCAGAGGCTTCTCCGTGGCCGTGATTTTTTCGAGAGCCGAAGCCGAAGCTCGAGCGATTGCTGAACAGATCACTTTAGGGGGCGGCTGCGCACTCGCTGTTCAGGCTGATGTATCGTGTGAAGAAGATGTCATGCGATTGTTCGAAATGGCGGAGCGTGAGTTGGGTCCGATCACGGCTTTGGTCAACAACGCTGCGATCACCGGCGGGTTTGCACGGGTCGATTCCGTGAGCGCAGAAACGCTCGCGAACGTAATGGCCGTCAACGTAGCAGGTGCATTCTTGTGCGCGCGAGAAGCGGTACGCCGGATGTCGACTGTCCACGGTGGATCGGGCGGAGCGATCGTGAACATCTCTTCCCGGGCTGCCAAGACGGGGTCGGCTGGCGAGTGGGTCCACTACGCTGCATCCAAAGGGGCGATTGACAGCTTTACGATCGGCTTGGCGCGCGAAGTAGCGACTGAAGGCATTCGAGTAAACGCGGTCGCGCCCGGATTGATCGAAACCGGCCTGCACGCCGCCAACGGCGCGCCCGATCGATTGCAGCGATATGCTCCGTCCATTCCCATGCAGCGCGCGGGGTTGCCGCAGGAAGTGGCTCAGGCGGTGCTTTGGCTGCTCTCTCCGGCTGCTTCCTACACTACCGGCGCCATTCTCGAAGTCGGCGGCGGACGTTAACCGCGATTTGCAATATTCATTTGGATCTGCGCGCCAGCTGCAACGCGCCGAAAACCGGCTCAACGATTTCGCCGTGCAAAACCACTCGAGGGTAACCTCTGCGAATGTGCTGGGAGAAGCGCTCGCGGACTTCTTGCGCGTGGCGAAAAACGCCACCGGCCATGGCCATCGGAATTTCGGGAGCAGCGAGAGACTTTTCTTTAGAGAAGAGGCTGCGAATTACGATGGCGGCGAGTTGCGCGAGTTCGGCTGCCGCTTTTTCCAGAACTCCGAGCGCCACATCATCGCCACCGTCCGAGGCGGCCAGCACGGCGGGAAAAAGCGCGGCGAAATCGGTGTTGGCATTGGCCGCGCGCGCCAATTGATCGAGTGAGTTCACAGTCCAGACGGCCTGCAGTTCGCGGAACAGGGGCGTCGCTAGGAGTGAAGTCTGGATAGCCGAGGTTTCATCGGCTGCGCGCAGCAGCATGGCGATCGCCTGGCGTCCAATCCAGTGAGCGGAGCCTTCATCGGAGATGGCGAAGCCCCAGCCTCCTGCACGCGCCGTTGCCCCCAGCGCCTCGCGGCCGTAGGCGATGGAACCGGTGCCGGCGATGACAATCACCCCGGGTCCAGTGCCAAACGCAGCTTCCATGGCGATAGCCATGTCGCCCACGACTTCAATTTCGCCGCTCGTAATTTCTGCCGTGAACCGCCGCACGGCGGCGGCAACTCCTTCTCGCGCCGCTCCCGCCGCGCCGATGCAAGTTCGCTTTATTGTTTGCGGCGGAACTTCAATTGCAGCGCAGGCCTCGCGTATGGCGTTCTGGATCGATTCGCGGGCAGGCGCCTCGCCCACCCGAGTTATGTTGCTGGGCCCGGCGGTAGCCGATGCCAGAGTTGTGAACTCGTCGCCGATGGCGCAGGTGGTTTTGCTGCCGCCGCCATCAATGCCAAGGTAGTAAGCCACGGTTATTTTTACCACAGGGTTGCGTAAGGGCAGGACATCGGAGACTTGGAGCCCCGGACGCCTTCGTCCGGGAAGCAGTAGGAACGTTTCCGCGTGGACCGTCGCGCTCCTTCGGCAGACGAATGCGCTTGCCGCTCCATGGATGGTCTACAAAGACGCACTCGCTTGAGGCGGGGTTTGCCTCCATAATTAACGGTTAATGGCAGGCATCAGTATGATCAAGATCTTCGAGTTGACGGGCGGCGACGACCCGCGTGGGTTCAACTTCACCATGCCTGCGTCGGCGTTCGAATTTGTCGGGCAGGTGGCCGATGTGCACATCTCTTCCAGCATGCCGGGGGACGTGCGAGGCAATCACTATCATCTCCAAAAGCGCAGGGCCATCCTTGTGTTGCCGGGCACAGCGTGGTCGTTGCACTGGGAGGAAGGCGAATGCACTGCGGTGGAGAGCCGCAGCTTCGATGGCAACTGCGCGGTGCTCGTGTTCGTGCCGCCGCTCGCTTCGCATGCCGTGCGGAACGACGGAAGCGCGACGCTGTGGCTGATGGCGTGCTCGTCGGCACCGTACGATGCGAACGAAGTCGTCGCGCGGAAGGTCGTTTAGCGGTTCAAAGAATGGGACTCGACAAACTCGATCTTGCGATTATCGCGCTTTATCTTGCCGGCATCACGCTGTTCGGATTGCGCTTTCGCAAGCGGCACCGTTCGTTGCGAGACTACTTTCTTGCCAGCCGCGACATTCCGTGGTGGGCGATTTCGCTTTCTATTGTTGCGGCCGAAACCAGCACGCTGACCATCATCAGCATTCCCGGCCTTGCGTACGACACGAATTTGACATTCCTGCAGGTTGTGATGGGGTACGTGGTGGGTCGGGTGGTGATCAGCTTTGTGCTGCTGCCGCATTATTTTCGCGGCGATCTCTACACCGCATATGAATTGATCGAACGGCGATTTGGCCGCGGCTTGCGTTCGTTGACGGCCGGGCTGTTCCTGTTGACGCGCGGGGCGGCGGAAGGCGTGCGCGTTTATGCTGTTTCGATTGTGGTTGGCATTGCGCTGGGAACGGGTGAAGTCGCTTCTATCGCGATCATTACTGCATTGACGCTGATCTATACGTTCGAAGGCGGACTGGCGGCTGTGATCTGGACCGATGTGGTGCAAACCGCAATCTACGTGGGCGGAACGCTGGTTGGAATGTGGACGATTTTGCATCTTGTGCCCGGTGGATGGAGCGCGATCCATTTCGCCGCAGCCGCCGCCGGCAAATTACGCGTCTTCGACTTCACGCCGAGCCTTTGGATTCCCTATACGTTTTGGGCGGGTGTTATCGGCGGAACGTTCTTCACTACCGCAAGCCATGGCACCGATCAACTGATCGTGCAGCGGTTGCTCGCGGCGCGCAATCAGAAACAGTCGGCACTCGCGCTGGTGTCGAGCGGCTTGGCCATCCTGTTTCAGCTGGCGCTTTTCCTAATGGTGGGCATCATGTTGTGGGCCTACTACCGGGGCGGCGGGGGCGTTCCGAACTTTGGCAAACCTGACCGCATTTATCCAACGTTCATCGTCAGCCGCATGCCGCACGGCATTGCGGGATTGCTGATTGCGGCGATCCTGGCCGCAGCGATGTCGAATTTGAGCGCGGCGTTGAATGCGCTGTCGTCGACTTCGATTATGGATTTTTATGTGCGTTTCCGCGCGGGAGCCAGCGAGCAGGAGCGCATGCGGCTTTCGCGCCTCTCTACCGTCGTATGGGCTTTCGTGCTGTTCGCCGTCGCCGTGTTCTCTTTGCATAGGGCAGGAAGAGTGATCGAGGTGGGCCTGCAGATCGCTTCCGTTGCCTATGGTGGGCTGCTCGGGGTTTTTTTGCTCGGCGTGTTGACAC
>Ga0208690_1000050_pt1 | contig 27986 bp, 19 predicted proteins | sample June2015DPH_16_1_2_FD_184712 | JGI IMG/M metagenome (GOLD analysis project Ga0208690, IMG submission 184712) | Peatland microbial communities from SPRUCE experiment site at the Marcell Experimental Forest, Minnesota, USA - June2015DPH_16_10... | ecosystem: Environmental > Terrestrial > Soil >...
CGTACTGGCGCGATCGTGGCGGCGCATGACGATCTCCAGCATATCTTCTGCTGTGGCCCTAAGCTCCGCCGCTGCTCGAAGAACGAATCGACGAGGCCTACCAGTTATTCTCGGACGCCACTACGTGGCCCTTTCCTCTAGGGTCTTTGGCGAGCGTACTGCCGCCCATGCTGGGCTCCGCTTCGTTCAAACGCATTTACCGGAGAAGTCAGATCGGGTCAAAACCGCTTGCGCTGTGGCGTACCCCGTACCAATATTGCATGGTCCGTCTGAATTATCGGCCGCAGCCTGTCTTGCGATCCACGAGGTGCATCGTCTTTGGATCCTCGAAAACCATTACACAGCCTGTTCAGCGTGGTGGTCTTGTGTTCGCCGATTGTGCCCTACGTAATTCTCGCCGAAATGAGCCGCAACCTGAATTCTCCCGCGTGGATTTTGACTGCGCTTCCGGCCTTTACTCTGCTCGCTTCGGTTCCCGCCGCCGGAATTGTCGCTTTGGTTGCGACGATACGACGCCGTGCCCCGAGGTGGAGTCTGATTCTGATGTGGGTCATTGTGCTGTTGTCGGTCTTGATCTTTTTTTCGATTCAGCCGAAGAACCCGTTCATTTACTGACCGCCATGCGCACGTTGCGCGCTCGGAGTGAAAGGCGAGGATTACAGAAGCAGGGCTAGGGCCTGGCGAACACTAGCGCTTTACCGGATGCGCCTTCTCGGCGAGGAGTGAACGGAGGCGGGGAGTTCTGCGCGCGTCCGGTAAAGCCGTTTGAACGTGGCTGCTGGTGGTTGCGGCGGACGCGGGTCCTATGCAACTTCAATATTCACCCGACTGATTCTCCTGTCCAGTTGTACCGAGTTTACGCTTCGAACTGACCTGCCCCCATTTTCCGCTCAAATTCTATGAAAGGTGGATATACTCGTGAAGGTCCCCCCATTTTAGGTCCAGCTAAGGAGTGAAAATACCGGGTCTTGCAGAACCAGCAAGGGCGGGGCTAGCCCCGCCCTTGCTGGCGAATTCGCGAGGCGGCACGTCTTCCAGCGCGGAGTGAGGACGACTCTCATTGTAGTGCCGCCGCCAAGCCTCGATCTTGCCCCGAGCGTCTTCCAGGGACAAGAACCAATTTACGTTCAGACATTCGTCTCGCAGGCTACCGTTGAACGATTCTACATACGCGTTGTCCGTTGGCTTTCCGGGCCGGCTGAAATCCAACTTCACGCCGTTTCGATAAGCCCATTGGTCTAGCACCTTCGAAACAAACTCTGGGCCGTTGTCTACTCGAATCGTCTTTGGTGTCTGTCGTTCCATCATAATCCGTCCCAAGACTCCCGCCACCTTTTCTCCGCCGATCCCTTGATCCACTTCGATCGCCAGGCATTCCCGCGTGTAGTTATCTACGACCGTCAGAGCCCGCAATCGCCGCCCGTCATACAACGCGTCGGAAACAAAATCCATCGACCAACACTCATTCGCAGCACCCGCCTCGATTCGTGCGACTCGCTGGGCGGCACTGGCATGCCGTCGCGGCCTCTTTCTGCGCAGGCTTAGCCCCTCCTTCTGGTACAGCCGGTAGACTCTCTTGTGGTTCACCTTCCATCCTTCGCGTCGCAGCAGAATGTAAATCCGATAGTAGCCGTAGCGCACCCGCGTCTCCGCAATCTCTGGAATGCGCATTCGTAAGGCGGCCTGATCATCCCGGGTCGCTTCATAGCGGTGCGAAGATCGGAAAAACAGGAGCACGCGACAACTTCGCCGTTCGCTCACTCCGTACCGCCCTTCCAGATCTCGTACCAACTCCCGCCGCCGACCAGGCCTTAGAGTTTTTTTGAAAGCACATCCTGCAGCATCAGCTTGTCTAGACTCAGATCCGCCACCAGTTGCTTGAGCTTCCGGTTCTCCTCTTCCAGCTGCTTCAATCGCCGGATCTCGTCCACACCCATCTGCCCATACTGTTTCTTCCAGCGATAAAACGTCTGCGTGGAGATGCCCATCTTCCGGATTACTTCGCCCACTGGTGTCCCCGTCTCCGCTTGCCGCAACGCGAAGGCAATCTGCTCTTCCGTATAGCGGGTCTTTTTCATCCGACAATCCTCCCTTCAGGCTGCCCATTTTGCCGGATTTTCTCTCTCTTCGCTTGGACCAGTTTTCGGGGAGGACCTCACATTGTGAAGAAACAAGGCGCGTTTCAGATTTGGCGCAGCCGAAGAGATGGATCAACACACGAACAGCTAAGTCACAATCCCGCGAATGTTCGAGACTTCGTCTGGAGTCTCGATGGAACCAGAATCTACTTCAGCGTCGAAGATCAGACGCGCGAAGCTTTGCAGCGCGCGGAGCAAGAGGAGGGGCGCCGGGGATTCTTGCTGGACGAGCGATTCGTCGCGGGGCAGCAGCAGTCGCGACCCGTACTTGTCGGGAATGATCATTCTGATCGGCAATCCGATGCTTGGGGAAATGAGTCGGACATCTGGGTTCGCGACATCTCTAGGCAATCAGAGCGCAGGGCGACCGCCTCTGATCTCGAATTGTTAGCACGTATCCGCGACAGAAAGAAGCTGCAATACAAGCGACTGGCTAGAACCTCAAGCAGCCCAATTCCTTCTAGCATCGCGATTTCCGAGAACCAACAAAACCTGGCCTGGGCGGACGTAGCGCGACCAGGCGAGAAGGCTGCATATCCCGAATTCAAGATCTTCGCCGCGAGCGGGCAAGCCGGTGGGATCCCTGTCGCGTGTACTGCCGAACCTTGCACCGGACGAATTCAAGGAATCTGGTGGAGCGAAGACGACAAAGAAATAGTTTTTGATCGCGCAGAAGGGATAAACCACGCAAGCCATGCCTTGTATGCATGGTCCTTCCCGACTGAGCACGTGCGGCGGATTCTCTATACAAACGATATGCTTCGTGGCTGTTCGATGGCGGGGCCTCGACTGATCTGTCTTCATGAATCACCGACCACCCCGCGGCGAATCGTTTCCGTTAGCTTGGACGATGGCATACTCGCGCCGGTGGTGGATCCGAATCCAGAATTCTGCAACATTAGATTTGGGCAGGTTGAGCGCCTGGAGTGGACCAACGAATTCGGGCACGCCGCATTTGGGCATTTCCTCAAGCCACTCGACTACAAGACGGGCGAGAAATATCCACTGGTCGTTCTTACCTACCGGTCTCTGGGCTTCCTTCGGGGCGGAGTGGGCGATGAATATCCCGCGCATGTCTTGGCAGCAAACGGGTTCGCAGTTCTGAGCTTCGATAAGCCGGACCCAAGCGAGTATCTTCCGCCAGCACAGGATGTCGTCGAAAGCATGCGCGCGCTTGATCGTGATTTTATAGGATATCGGAGCACTTTAGCCTCGTTGGAAAAGGGAATCTCGCTCGTCGAAAGCAGCGGACTGATCATTCCGGAGCGCATTGGCCTCACCGGACTGAGTTACGGTGCGGAGACCGTGATGTTCAGTCTCCTCTATGGTCAGACGAAGTACGCAGCCGCGATCGTGAGCTCAACGTCTTGGGACCCGATCGGTTTTTACGTCACAGACGACGCGTCAAGAAGCGAATTGACCAAGATCGGGCGGGGCCTGCCCGAAGGTCCTAGTGCGGACTGGTGGCGCAAGATCTCGCCCGCCCTGAACGTTGACAAGATTCACACACCGATATTGATGAACGTTGCTGATGGCGAACTCGTTTTGTCGATGCAAACGATCTCAACGCTGAAGGCATATCAGAAACCGCTGGAAGTTTTTGTTTACCCGGACGAACAGCATGTAAAAGGATGGCCTTCCCATCGCTATGCAATCTACGAGCGCAACCTGGATTGGTTCACATTTTGGCTCAAAGGTGAGGAAGATCCGGCGCCCTCCAAAACCGCGCAGTATGCCCGCTGGCGCGGATTGCGTGCCCTAATCGATGACAGTGCCTTCAAATCGAAATCTGCTAATCCAACCACGCACTAGTGAAGCTAGTACTGAGAAGCCTCGAAAATCGGAACAACGAGTTCAGCGGTAGCGGCCGTCTTGTAGAAAGTCCTTGCTTTCTCGGTCATTTTCCAATCGTGAGCGTCTTCGGGATTGTGGATACCATGGCGATTGCGAACCCGAAGCTTTGTCTCCGTGAAGATACCAAATTGCGCAAGTAGCGCGGCGCCGCACATTCTATACGCTGCGGCGAAACGGTCAGCGTCGGCTTCCGACCAGTCGCGACAATCACAGTTCCCGGAAGCAAGCGCCACTGTCTGGCCATATACTACGGGCCGTCCAGTTCGGTTTGTACCGCTATCCCGCAAAAATAATTCCACATTTAGATAAGCGCGCTATCGAGAGGCTCGTGCTATACAGGTGCTCGTCGGCACCAGAGGGTCCATACGGCAGCGAGGAGACATAGTGTGAGTTCGTCGATCCCAGACGAAGTTTTCCCAGCCGCTACTGTGTGGGCTCGACCGCGTCAGGAGAGCGATGCGTCTCCGCCTTCGCCGAAGTCGGAAGACGAAGTACTCATGGTTCGTGTGCAAGCCGGCGATGAATCGGCGCTGGGACAACTCCTTGAACGTCACTCGCGCTTGGTTTTGGGAATCGGGTACCGGATTCTGCGCGATACGGGCGAAGCGCAAGAGCTAGTGCAGGACGTATTTCTTCATGCGTATCGCAAGTGTCAGTTGTTTGACCCGCAGCGCGGAAGCTTTCGCGGATGGCTGATCCGCATCACCTGCCGGCGAGCTCTGGACCGCCGCGAGTATCTGAATCTCCACCGTTTTTACGATGACCGGAATCTCGAAGACTTTGTGGACGTTTTCCAGGCGACCACGAATCTAGAGTATCAGGCCCAGCTCAGCCGATCCGAGCAAGCCCTGCAACTGGCCTTCAAGGCCCTGAGCGAAAAACAGCGCACGACTCTGGAGCTTTATTTTTTCGAGGGGTACACACTGCGAGAAATCAGCGAACGCATGAACGAATGCCTCTCTAACGTGCGGCACTACTACTACCGCGCGCTCGACCGTTTGAAAACGAGCGCGGAACTCCACTCGCTGAAGGATCGATGACATGACGGACTTTCGCGCGAAGACTAATCCAGAGCTGATGAGCAGCCAGTCGGTCGAATCTCGGCACGATCTCTTCCGAGAGCTCTGTGCACTAGCGACAACGGGGACCTTGACCGACAAAGAGTGGAGCGAACTGAAAGCGCACTTATCGCAGTGCAAGGAGTGCTCTGCGCTGCTTCCGAAGTACCGCGAAATTGCTCGCAGCGGAATGCCGCTCTTGATTTCAGAAGAATCCGTCGGCGACCACGACGGGCAGGAATCTTGGACGCCCGAATTGGCCAAGACTGAGCTGTTCACCCGCATCGCACGGGGGGAGCAAGTCGGCTGGACGCGAGACGCTGCAGTGCCCGCGAATAGCCTACGAAAAGGATTCTGGACGCACTTTCAGATTCGGCATTGGCATGGCGGCCTTCGTTATGCGGTTTCTTTCGTGCTCGTGGCGGTTCTGCTCGGTTCGGTGTATCGCTTCGGCGTCAGCAAGGGAAGGTGGATTGGCCGCTCCGACGCGGGGTCGTCGACAACGGAAGTAAGCGATCTTCAAAGGCAGATGGAAGCATTGAAGCGGGAGAAGGCCTCGCTTGATGAGCAGGTGCTCGCTCGGAACAGTCAAATCGAAGAGCTTTCGAAACAAATGGAAGTCTCTATCGGCGACCTCGCGAAGATGAAGGCTCAACAGAAACAGGCCGAGTCCAATCTTGAGCAAGATAGCGCGGAGTTGTCCGCGGCTCGCTCGCAGAACACCTCCGTCGTCGCCGAGCGCGATGCCATCGCGGGGAAGCTACAAGACGCTGAATCCTCCGTTACGTCGTTAAGAGCAGCGCTCAACAACTTGCGTGAGAATCGCACGAACGATCTCCTTCGTACGGCATCGCTGGAAGACCAGATTAAAGATCTCTCCGGCCGCGTGAAGAAACAGAACACATTGAGTCCGGAGGACGCGCAGCTTCTGGCCTCCGACCGCGACATCCGCGAGCTGATGGGTGCCCGCGATCTCTACATCGCCGATGTCTTCGACGTCGCTCCCAACGGCCAAACCGAGAAATCCTTCGGTCGCATTTTTTACACCCGGGGAAAGTCCCTGGTCTTTTATGCGTTCGACCTCGACAAGCAACGCGGCGTGCGCAGCGTCAATGCTTTCCAAGCTTGGGGCCGCCGTGGCCTGCATGACGGAAGCCCCGTCAACATGGGTATCTTTTATCTCGACAACGAAACGAACCGCCGCTGGGTCCTCAAGTTCGACGACCCGGCCACGCTCGCGAAGATCGACACCATTTTTGTCACCGTCGAACCAAAGGGAGGCAGTCAGGAACCGCGCGGCAAACCGTTCCTGGTCGCATCCCTCGCGTCGCAGCCCAACCACCCCTAGTCCGGACGTCAGCTGGATCGAGGGAGGTCGCCCGAGCCGGTGCGTAGGGATTCGCTCGCTGATTGCCTGTAGTTGCCCCCCACGCACAAGAATTTGCCCTCACGGTATCGTTGGCCCTTCGTTTTTTCATGAAAATAATTCACCGCATTAGAATTGCGTAGGTACAAATTCACGTCGCGGCCCCGTATCTGTTTGCAGAACTTCGGCAGACCGGGGGAGCATTCATCATGATTCGTCGAATCCTCGCAGCGCTCGCATTTGTGTTGTTGCTCGTCTCCTGGCCGGCCCTGCTCGCAGCTCAGGCGACGAACGCCACGATCACGGGATTCGTGACCGACCCGACGAAAGCATTGATTGCCGGCGCCAAAGTGGACGTGATCAACATGGACACGAACATCCATTACACGGCCACCTCGAATCAGGAGGGAAGCTACACCGTCCCGAACCTGCCTCCCGGCCCATACCGCATCGAAGTCGAAAAGCCCGGATTCAAGACGGTCGTGAAGTCTGACCTGATACTCCACATTCAGGACACCGCCGCGATCAATTTTCAGATGGCGGTAGGCTCCGTGTCAGAGACTGTCACCGTCCACACGGGCGGGTTGGTAATAAACACGACAGACGCCACCGTGAGCACAGTTGTAGACAGGCAATTCGCGGAAAACCTACCCTTAAATGGCAGGAGTTTCCAATCGTTGATTCTGCTTACGCCTGGAGTGGTCCTTACGGTGAGCAACACTTCAGATACGGGACAGTTTAGCGTAAATGGGCAACGTGCCAGTGCCAACTATTGGATGGTGGACGGCGTGAGCGCCAATGTTGGCGCGACTGCAATAAACTTTGGAGGCGATAATTTCGGAGGTTCGCAAGCATCCTTCAGCGTTCTAGGAGGAACAAATGGCTTGGTGTCCGTGGATGCCATGCAGGAGTTTCGGATCCAAACTTCCACCTATGCACCAGAATTCGGACGCACGCCAGGAGCGCAAATCTCGATCCTCACGCGATCCGGCACGAATCAGTGGCACGGCTCCGCATTCGACTATTTCCGAAATGACGTCCTCGATGCGAATAACTGGTTTAACGGTTACGCGAATAACCCGCCACTCCCAAAGGCGAAAGAGCGCCAGAATGATTTTGGTGGAACCTTTGCCGGGCCTATTCTAAAAGACAAAACTTTCTTTTTTTTCTCTTACGAGGGCTTGCGCCTGCGATTGCCACAAACCACCCTCACGACCGTTCCCGATGCGAGCTTCACGCCCGGAGGCACAACGGACTCACGCCAGAATGCAATAACTGCCCTTCAGCCATATTTCAATGCGTTTCCGCTGCCAAATCCCAGCAGTCCTGAAATCTTCGCTCCGTGCGACCCTGCAACCGATCCTAATTGTCCGCCTTCAGGCCAAAAGGCGACGGGTGCAGCTGCTTTCAACGCCAGCTATTCCAACCCTGCCTCGCTCGATGCATATAGTCTACGGGTTGACCATCGCCTGAATGACAGTTGGAATCTCTTTGGGCGGTACAGCTACTCACCCTCTCAACTTTCAATTCGGGGTGCTGGACGTTCATTGAGTACAGTCGAGCCGACTCAAATCACTACGCAAACCGCAACGTTAGGGCTGACCTGGATGCTGTCGCCAACCGCAACCAACGATTTCCGGTTTAATTACAGCAGGACAAGCGCCTCCAGCTATACAGATTTGGACGACTTTGGGGGCGCTGAGCCCTTGACGTCGCTGCCGTTGCCCAATCCCTTCACACCTCAGAATGCGCTTTTTGGTCTGGGTATTTTCCAACTAACTAACGGCGACCTGTCTGCTGGCAATGGATATTCCAATCTGCAACGGCAGATCAACCTGGTGGATAGTGTTGCCATCCAAAAAGGTTCGCACAGTCTCAAGTTTGGCATTGATTTTCGCCGACTCGTACCGTTAATAGAGCCCGCAAGCTATAGTCAAGGCGTCGAGTTCGAAACGGTGCAATCCGCTCAAATCGGTAGTCTCTCAAATGCAAATATCAGTTCGACAGTCGGTTCGGATTTGTTGCTTCACAATCTCGGAGTGTTCCTGCAAGACGCGTGGCGGATTAACCCGCGATTGACGATTACTTATGGGCTTCGGTGGGATGTGGATTTTTCGCCATCCTCCAACAACGGGGTGGCCCTACCGGCCGTAACAGGGTTCAATTTTAACGACTTTTCAAATTTGGCTCTGGCACCGGCCGGAACGCCAGTATTCAAGACCCCGTACAACGGTGTTGCGCCGCGGTTTGGCCTCGCCTACCAGATATCGAGAAATCCAGAGTGGCAAACAGTTATGCGTGGCGGGTTTGGCGTTTTCTATGACCTAGTGACATCGCAGGTAGGGAATCTTTTCAATCTGAACGCGTATCCCTTTGGGGCAAGTCCCGCGTCCATTAACGGAGGAAGCTTCCCATTAAGTCTTTCGGAGGCAGCACCGCCTCCGATCACGGTTCCAACAAACGGTTCGGGAAACTTGGCTGGTTTCGACCCGAATATTAAACTGCCCTACACGCTTCAATGGAACGTCGCCCTTGAGCAAGCATTGGGAAAGCAGCAGACGATCTCAGCTTCCTACATAGGTGCTGTCGGCAGACGACTCTTACAGACGGAATCGATCCTCTTTCCAAACTCAACTTTCTTTCTCGCGGAATTGACAGGAAATGCGGCCAGCTCGAACTACAACGCCCTACAGATCCAGTTCAACCGGAGACTCGCGCACGGTCTACAGGCCCTTTCCTCTTTTACGTGGTCCCATTCGATCGACGACGGTTCCGCAGGATCGGGCGGGATCTCGACGAATCTTTATGTGTCTTCCGCATTTGCGGGTCAGAACCGGGGCCCTTCAGACTTCGATATTCGAAGAGCGTTTAATGCCGGCTTAACGTATGACATCCCATCTCCGACCATCAACTCCTTTGCGGACGTCTTCTTGCGGGGATGGTCCCTCGATAATGTCATCGTTGTTCGATCCGCACCCCCTGTCGATATTGCGGACGAGAACATTGCGCCTATTCTCAGTGGAAGTTTCATAGGTGATGCCCGTCCCGATGTCGTTCCTGGACAGCCTTTTTATCTGTACGGGTCACTATGCGCTCAAGTATTCGATATACCAGAATGTCCTGGCGGACGGGGGTTCAATCCAGCGGCATTCGCAGACCCTCCAATTGATCCGAATACCGGCCTTCCTACCCGACAAGGGACTTTGCCAAGAAATGCTTTGAGAGGTTTCAGCGCCGCCCAATGGGACTTCGCGGTCCATCGCGATTTTCCAATTCATGAGTCATTAAAGCTGCAGTTTCGCGCGGAGATGTTCAACGTTTTGAACCACCCGAATTTTGGTCCACCAAGTGGAAGCTTCGGCCTTGGTGGCTTTGGAGTGTCAAGCCAATTGCTTGGGCAGAGTCTTAATGCTACCAATCTGGGCGGCGGAGCATTTAGTCCGCTTTACCAATTGGGCGGCCCGCGCTCGATCCAACTCGCACTCAAGATGACATTTTGAGATGGCAAAGCACTCCAATGAGTCCTTTCCTGGGTCAGCTCGCTCACGTTCAAAGCAAACCGGACGCTGAAGGGGCGTAGTCAAACGGAAGCCTTGCGCGGCTTTCGAATTCCGGCAGGAAGCGCGGTGCTAGACGCTGATTCTCACCCGGACAGGCGGATTATTTTTTCCTCGACTGGAGAAATGTGTGAACAGAAATCAAAAAAAGAGGTTTTTCATCCCCATCGCGGCGCTGCTTTGCTGCGGCGCCGCCACACAAAAAGCGGCTGTCGCGCAATTGCGACAGGCATTGCCCGTGGCGGATGCGTTGAAGATGCGTTCCTTTGTCGGCCAGCCTGTGTTTTCACCGGACGGCAAGTGGCTGGAGTACGCCGCGAGGGACGCAGGGACCGCGCTGTCTGAAGATGACAACTCATACGCCCTTACGGGCATCCCGGCAATTTTCAGGGAGACTGATCTCTATATCTCAAATGTTGAAACGGGTGAGACGAAAAATCTGACGAACGGCAACGGTTCGAACGGGCTTGCGAGCTGGTCTCCCGACAGCAATCGCATCGCTTTCGTATCTGATCGGGACGGCGGTGGTCAGGCGAAACTGTGGATATGCGACGTGGCCAGCAGCAACCTTAAGAAAGCTTCCGATGTAGACCCGAGGACGTTCCAGATCGAGTGGGCGCTCGACGGTCAACACCTGCTTGCGCTCATCGTGCCGGGCGGATTCTCCGTCGAGGATTATGCGAAGAGAGTTCTCTCTGTTGATCCGGGTCTGAAGGCGGGTGTTGACAGTGCGCCAGGATCGACGGTGGTCCTGTATCGATCCGGTGGAAGCGGAAGCCATGAATCTACTGCCTCTCCCCCATGGAGTCTCGACGACACTTTGCGCGATTTAGCCTGGGTTGATGTGGGCAGCGGAAAATCGAGCGTTCTTGTCCACGGCGAAAGGATTGCGTATTTCAGGCTCTCTCCCGATGGCAGCCGCGTTGCCTACACAATTCCCAGGCGCTTTGAAAAGCCAGGGTCGCAGCAAATCATCTTTGACCTCGCCGTGATTGCTTTGGCTGAAAAACGCGAGAGAGTAATCGCTTCGGATATCCGTCTTGACTATGACGGTGCAGAGTTCAGTTGGTCACCCAATAGCAAGTACCTGAGCTACCATGCAGGCGGGATGGAAGAAAGGGCCCATGACTGTTACGTAGTCGATGCAGAAGGGGGTAACCCGCGCAACGTAACCCATTTTCCCCTAGTGCCAAAGTTGCCGCGTTACATTGCTTCAGTACCGTTGTGGGACAGCGACAAGAGTCTTTACTTGATCGTCGGAGGTGTTCTCTGGCGGGCATCCGTGGAGGAAGAGAAAGCCGTTAAGGTCGCCGATATACCAAACCGGGAAATACTAGCGCCAATTTCTCGAGGTGGAAACGTCCTGCTGACTATAAACCACGGAGAGTCGACGGTCGTCGTGACGTATGACGACGCAGGCAAGCAAGACGGATTTTATCGGATTGATTTGGCGAACGGAGCAAGCAGCAAACTACTTGAAAAGAGTCAGTGCTATTTTAGCTGTTCAGGTGGCGTACCGGTGGCGACATCAGGCGGCCAAACAATAGGATATTACTCGGAAGACGCACAGAACGCCGAGGAAATTTGGATCAGCGATGCAGAGGTACGCAATGCCAGGAAGCTCACTCACCTCAATCCCCAGTTTGAGAATTACAAGATGGGCGAAGCTAAGCTAATTGATTGGTTGGGCGACGATGGCCAACATCTCCAAGGGGCATTGCTCCTGCCGTCCGATTACGAGGAAGGCAAACGCTATGCGCTGATCGTCTATGTGTATGGCGGAGGGTTGGAATCGGAACTCCTCGACCAATCTGGATTCAGTCGTGGGCCACTGAATATGCAATTGCTGGCCACCAGAGGATATGCCGTCCTCTTCCCGGACTCTCCCGAAAACGTGGGCACGCCGATGTTCGATTTGGCAAAGACGGTGCTCCCCGGGGTGAACAAGGTGATTGAGATGGGAATTGCGGATCCGGCTCGCCTGGGAGTCATGGGACATAGCAACGGAGGCTATAGCACGCTGGCTTTGATCGTTCAGACCAAGCGATTCAAAGCAGCGATCGAAGCTGACGGAATGGGGGATCTAACTGGCCACTACGGCCAGCTGGATAAGTCTGGGGGTGCCTTTGGAACTTCATTAGAGAATGGTCAGAACGCGCTGGGCGGAAGTCCGTGGCAGGTTCGCGACAAGTACATCGAAAACTCTCCGATTTTCTATCTCGATAGAGTCGAGACGCCGCTGCTCATCATCCAGGGAACGAAGGACGACACGGTTGCGCCTTTTCTTGCGGACGAGGTGTTCGTAGGCTTGCGGAGACTTGGCCGGGACGTCGAATACGCTAAGTACGAGGGTGAGCAGCATACGCCTCTCGGCTGGAGTTACGCGAACCAAGTTGATCTCGCCAATCGCATCATCGCCTGGTTTGACAAATATCTGAAAGCGGGACCGCCAAGTAACGGCTCAACAGAACTTGGAAGTTCCCAGTGAGCCTGATGCTTTTAGAGCACGTTCTAACCAGCTCCGCTGAGTCACCTTGAGTCGGTTTTGGCGCGTTTGCGTTTCCTTTGCGTTCTGGTCGCCCATTGTCCGCAGACGAAGAATTCCCGGCAAGTCCCCGGTTTGAGTGCCGACCTATCTATATCCTCGGGAAGCCGACGCTTTCGAGTTGGTCACTTGATCGTAGGCGAAGCGCCATTTCCGTATACCCTGAAACGGGCAATTTGTATCAGGGACTTGAAGAAATAAAGTGGGCGGTTGACCTTCGTTCACCCTTGCGGGGCCCAATTCGCGCCCTTATAATCCGCCCCAAATGGCAGCGCACGAGCACGCCGGACTGCTCACCGATGAAGCGTTGCTTCACAATATCGCGCACGGTTGCGAGGACTGTTTCGATCTGCTTTTCTTGCGTTTCTTTCGGCCAACACTACGATTGGCGTTCAAGATCCTCCGGGAAAAGACCGAGGCGGAAGACATCGTTCAAGAAGTCTTCCTTGCTATCCACCAGCAGCGTGAACGATTTGATCCTTCTGTGGGTACGGCGCGGACCTGGGTACTGCAATTCGCCTACTACAAATCGCTAAAGCGCCGGACATACCTCTGGAACCGCCAATTTTACGCCCCGCACGTGGATGAAGATGGCGACGGCTGCGATCCTGCCCTGCGCCAGCCGGAATTTATCCAGCGGAGCGTCGAAGAGAAACAGCTTGTCGAGCAGGGCCTCGCCTCCCTGAGTCCGCCGCAGCGTCGAATCATGGAACTGTTGCATTTCGAAGGCCGCACTTTGCGCGAAATTTCGCAGATGGAAGGAAAAGAATTGGGCGCAATCAGGAATAGCTATTACAGAGGGTTGAAATCGTTAAAGGCAATTCTGACCGAGAGAGTTCGACGGAGCCAGGTTCGGGCAACGATGTCTACAAAGAGACGGGAAGAGTATGAAATCAAGCTTTAATTCGTGCTCACAGCATGAAAGCTTTGAAGAATTGGCGGCTCTCGCCGCTGTAGGCGAATTGAGCCCGCTCGAGCTGCAGCGCCTTCATCACCATCTGGCGGAATGTCCCCCATGCCGGGAGGCATGTGAGGCATATTCGGACGCAGCCTGGAATGATCTTGGCGCAGCCGCTGCAGCTGCCCACCCTCTTGACGATGTCAGTCCAGGCGATGCCGATGAAACGGAAGCGCGAGCACATCTGGCACGGCTTCGGAACCGGGTCAAGGCTGATGCCCCGGGCCAGCAACCGATTGCAGGTATTCGCGCAGAGGAGATAGCCAAGGATAATCCTGCGCCTAGGTGGGGTTATCCACGCGTCGCCTACGGCATCGCCGCAACAATTCTCGTTGTGGTAGGCATTGCGATCGCTTTCTGGCGCATCACTAAAGACGTCTCGATCGAGCGCGCTCGCTCACGCGCACTGCAGGCAGTGGTCGATTCTCTGAAGCGAGAGAGAAAGAATGATCCAGCCAGTTCGGACAGTGCCGTGCTGCGGTCCTTGCAAGAAAGTCAAAAAGCCCGGGATGCGCTGGAGAGGTCTCTGGCGGCGTCCGAAGCGAAGAACGAAGAGCTGCGCGAGCGGGAAAAGGCCAGCGAAGACAAGCTGGAAGCTGCAATCACGACCGCGGAGCGTCTCAGGCAGCAGCTCGCCACCAACGAAAGCGATCGGGAAGGACTGGCTGCGCTTCAGCGGGATTCCGATGCAAAGCTGCACGAAGCTCTTGCAGAGCTTTACCAAGCGCGGCAAGCGGGCGCACCACCCGCTGCAAACGGCGATGCACGCGAGGGCACGACGCTTGAAGCAAGCACGCAGCCTTCGTCGGAAAGCGGGCCAGGCACCGCTTCACCCAGCGAAGGCGAGGCGCGAAATCTGTTCGGCGCACGGGATCTTCACATCGTGGACGTTTACGATGTGGCTGGTGACGGGAAAACGAAGCGCACGTACGGACGGGTCTACTACGTGGAAAAGAAGCTCCTGGTGTTCTATGCCTTCGATCTGCAAGACCGGCAGAATCACAAACTGGGCGCTTTTCAAGCATGGGGATACCGCGAGGCGAATCTAGGGAAGCCCGTCGACCTGGGTCTGTTCACCGTTGACGACAAGTCAACAAGCCGGTGGATTCTGACGGTAAAGCGGCCGGACGTGCTTTCTCACATAGATGCCGTGTTCGTAACCGTCGAGCCTGTCGGCGGCAGCACGGCGCCACGCGGCAAGAAAGTCCTTTACGCAAATCTCATAGGCCCTCCGAACCATCCTTGACGAATGCTGCGATCGGCGTGCGTCGGCAAGTGCCAGCTGAATGCGAATCACCAGCCACGCGCAATCCCCAACTGATGTATCTCGCCTCCGGCCACCGGTCCCAAGCTCGATCCGCACTGCGAGCGAGACGCTCTTCAACCGATTTCGACAATTCAGCCCGATACAAATCGCTGCAAAACGGGAATAGCTTCATTGACGGCCCCAATTCAGAATCCGTTCAATGGAGATGCGCCCGTGCGACGAGCTTCGATGCGAGCGTTCGCGTTAGTTTTCATCTGCCTGACGTGCATGACAATTTGTCGAGCCGATGACTTGGCCGCTGTCACCGGGCTAATCACAGACCCGCAAGGCCGAAGCGTGCCCGGCGTCACCATCCTCATCACCAATCTAGGCACCAACGTAGTCTCTAGAACCGTCACAAATGACCAAGGCATTTACCGCGTTCCGTCTCTCCAACCAGGGATCTACCGGATCACCGTCGACAAGGATGGCTTCAAGAGCATCGTGAAGAGCGGCGTCGAACTTCACGTCCAAGACGTGGCTTCGATCAATTTCGAACTAGAGGTCGGCTCTGTGAATGAGACTGTGACAGTCGAGTCCGGCGGACTGGTCATAAACACGACAGACGCTTCGGTTGGTACCGTGATCAACCGCAATTTTATAAGCCAATTGCCGCTTAACGGGCGCAGTTTCAATACGCTATTGCAACTTACACCGGGAGTCGTGATCGCTGCGAATGGCTCAGGGGCCAACAGTCAGGGTCAGTTCAGCATCGCTGGCCAGAGGACGGACGCCAACAGCTTCAGCGTGGATGGGGTCTCCGCAAATTTTGGCGTGGGAAGTGGGGCGAATCCTGCGCAATCCGGAACAGGCGGAGCGCAGGCCCTCAGCGTTCTCGGCGGCACTAGCAGCTTGGTGTCTGTAGATGCTTTGCAAGAGTTTCGTATCGAGACTTCGTCCTTCGCGCCGGAATTTGGAAAGACTCCCGGAGGGCAGGTAATTCTGACGACACGCTCCGGTACGAACGATTTTCACGGAGGAGTTTTTGAGTACTTTCGCAACACCGTTATGGATGCGAACGACTGGTTTGCGAAGCAAGCTGGGGACCCGCGAGCACCCGAGCATCACAATGATTTCGGCGGTTTCTTGGGGGGGCCCCTAAGCAAAGATAAGACCTTCTTTTTTTTCTCTTACGAAGGAGCACGTCTCCTGTTGCCTCAAACCGTGGCGATCGCGGTTCCCTTTCTGAATAGCACGACCTGTTTCGCGACTGCGGCCGTCGCGCCATACCTGAATGCCTATCCAAAGCCAAATGGGGCAGTATCGCCAACCGCTTGTACGGGGCAATTCACCGGGAGCCTTTCGAATCCTGCCACTCTAAACGCCACGAGCCTTCGCATCGATCACAGCTTCAACCAACGCTTCACTATGTTTGGTCGATACAATTACGCTCCATCGCAAGCGCGAACAGCTTTCGGTCCGTCAATGAGTCTAAGTAATCCTTCGAACAACGCCGTGGATACACAGACGTTTACGGTGGGTTTGAACATGCTATTGAGTTCGCGTATTTCGAACATTATCCGGGCGAACTACTCCGAGCAGGCCAATAAGAGTTCCGCGACATTGGACACGTTTGGGGGTGCATCTCCACCAAGTTCCAGTTTATTGCTGGGCACTTTTTCGCCCGCGCAGAATGCCGCATTCTTTCAAACCTTTGATGTGGCCTCGTATAACGTGGGATATCTAGGACAAAACAAAACGCAGCAGGTGAACCTTGTCGATGATCTGGCGGTCACCTTGGGCTCGCATTTATTGAAGTTCGGCGGAGACTACCGGGGCATTTTCTTGGATCTAGGTCTTTTCCAGAACGAGTTTCAATATACTGCGCCGAGTGTGCCAGCATTGTTGTCAAGTGGATCAGTGAGTTTGGGCGCTGTGGCTGTTCATGCGTCGCACCTCCTTGCGCAATCCTTCTCGCTCTACGCTCAGGATAGCTGGAAGGTGACGCAGCGACTATCCTTGACGTATGGTTTGAGGTGGGAGTTGGCTCCAGCCCCAACCGGTCGAGGTAATACTACTCTGGCGGCTTGGCAGGACGTTAATGATCCGGCTAATACAGCGCTGGCTCCCTCGGGCACACCGTTGTGGTCGACCACTTACGGCAACTTTGCTCCTCGCTTGGGTATCGCTTATAGTTTGACGCCGAAAGGCGACTTCGTTGTCCGCGCGGGAGCCGGGATTTTCTATGATCTTGGTGTAGGTCAATCAGCGAATCTTGCGTTCAACTTTCCCAATTTCGCGTTCACGTTTACACCCGCCGTAACCCTTCCCATCGCGGACCTATCGTCCTTCGTGCCCACTAACTTTTCGCGTCAGCCTCCCTATGGTATTGCCGTTGGATTTGATCCCCATCTTGTGCTGCCGCGTTCATACCAATGGAATGTTGCTCTTGAGAAATCATTTAACGGCCAGCAGGCGATTTCGGCAACGTATGTGGGCCAATCTGGAAGCAATCTACTGAGGAACGAAGCGATCTTCGAGCCCAACTCCAACTTCGGCGGTAGCGACTTCTTCCTCACCTACAATGGCGCTCGCTCCAGCTATAACGCTTTGCAGGTACAGTATCGCAGGCCGCTTTCTTCCCGATTTCAAGCTTTGCTGAATTACACCTGGTCGCATTCTTTGGACAACGCCTCAGACGACGTCGTCTTGGGCCTACCTAGCAATGTGGTTTCCGGTGCGAGTGACTATGCTTCGGCGAGTTTCGACGTCCGCCAAAGTTTCTCGGGTGCTGTTAGTTATGACATTCCTGCGGCAGCAAAATCCGGCGCGATTGCGCTGCTGACGGGCCGCTGGTCTCTGCAATCAGTCATCGTCGCACGAACGGGTTTTCCCTTTAATGCAGTGGTTTTCTCCTCTTCGCCCGATCTAGGAGGACAGGCTCAATCGCGTCCCGACCTCGTACCGGGGCAGTCCCTTTGGATTTCCGATCCGACGGCCGGGGGCGGAAGGAGCCTTAATCCAAACGCATTCTTGGTGCCCTCAACGCCCAGGCAAGGAACAGAAGGCCGAAATGATATCGCCGGCTTCGGGTTAACACAGGTGGACCTCTCCATTGCTCGGAATTTCCCAATTACAGAACGAGTGAAGCTACAGTTTCGCACCGATGCATTCAATGTCTTCAACCACCCGAATTTTACGAGTCCCACCGGCTTCATTGAATCGGGTCCCATTGGCCTCAAATCGTTCGAAATGCTGAATCAGGGACTTGGTGGATTGGAGCCGCTCTTTCAAGAGGGTGGGCCGCGTTCCCTGCAGCTGTCTTTGAAGCTCACCTTCTGACTTGCGAGTTCGTCGGGCTGCTCGGCTCATGACGACAGTGCCGACCATTTGGAGACCCAAAGTGAATGCCCCCGCGATTCAGGTGTTGCTCTTCATCGGCTTGACTGTCCCAGCAGCAGTTACGACCTGCAAAGCACAAGAACGGTTTTTCACAGTTCGGGACTCGATCGAGATGGCAACCTTCATTGATCCCGAAACACGTGTTGGCGATGAGCAAGATATTCCCGTCAGGTTTTCTCCTGACGGCAGGTATTTTGCTGTTGTCACGTCTCGAGGATTGATTCAGTCGGACGAAATCGAATCGACGCTCTGGGTGTTTGAGTCAGAGGTGGTTCGAAGTGAGCTCCGGGCCCGTGAGACTGAGAAAGCCGTCGCGCCAAAAGTTATTGCGCGATTGGCGATCGTCACCAACGACAATGCCGTCATTGCTGACGTAAGGTGGTCAGCCGATTCCAAGTCGCTTTGGTTTGTGGGACAAAACACCTCTCGCAGACGGCAACTATACCAGGCCGATGTGTTGGGGGGCGTCGTCCGTCCGCTTACTCCACAGGAAGTAGATGTATCGAGGTACGAGGCATCCAGCGACGGTGGAGTTTACGTGGCAGCGATCCCGGACAAAAACCTGGAGAAGGCTCTTAAGGGAGAACCAATCAATCGAGATGCCTTCGTCGGAACAGGTGTGGCACTCGGCGCCCTCTTGTTCCCGAGTCTAATTCTACAGAGTGACGATTGGAAGTCACACGAATTGTGGAGAGTTCACGACGGAACGAGTGTGCGGATCATCGATCCAGCATCCGGCACGCCAGTACAGCCGATTGCTGACCGCGGATATGGGAACATTCTCTCGGTTTCACCAGATGGGCATTCGGTCATTATTCTTCGCGCGATCAAGCACTGGAATCCTGACTGGGATTCGTACGAGCCCGATGATCCAAACCACAAATTCTATCCCGCTGCGGGGGCGACAAATCCTCTTACAGATTGGGCAAACCTGCCAGCGGAATACGCCCTTGTGGATCTGAAAAGTGGGAAGACTTCTTCGTTGGTGAATGCTCCTCTCGCCGGGCTGCAAGGATACGGACAGCCTACGAAAGCCGTGTGGTCTGAAGACGGAAGCGAAGTTCTTCTCGGCTCAACCTATCTGCCCTTGGACGAAGCTGATCCTGAAGAGCGGTCTCTTCGCTCTCGACCCTGCGCGGCGGCTGTGGTCGACATCGCGTCAGCCAAGGCCACATGTGTAAGAGTGGAGGATCGAAGCGCAGATGCCAATGCGCTATTTGTCAGAGGTATATCGTTCGGAAAGTCAAGCGAGGAAGTCATTGTTCGAGGCGTGAACATCGACAGAAAAGAGCAACCCACCGAACAATACCGTCAGCAGGGGGGCGTATGGAGACGACAAGCGTCTTCGCAAGTGTACACGCGCGCCGATAGCAACAATCCTGGAGTCGGGGAGGCCCAGAGCCTAAACCTAGCCAATCTGTCGGTGTTCGTGCGCGAAGCCCTGAATCAGCCACCGGCCCTGTTCGCAACTCTCTTGGCGAATGACGAAGCCAAGAAAATCTGGGATCCGAATCCGCAGCTTTCTACAATGAAACTCGATCAAGCATCGGTGCTTCGTTGGAAGGACTCGAGCGGCTTTGAGTGGGTAGCGGGTTTGGTTAAGCCGCACGATTATGTTTCGGGTAAGAGATATCCGCTCGTGATACAAACGCATGGATTCAGGCAAAATAGATTCTTGACCGATGGCGGTTACACTACCGCGCTAGCTGCTAGACCTCTTTCTAGTGTTGGATTCGTTGTCCTGCAAATGCCATACAACCCCGAGCACCTGGGGACACAGCAGGAAATTCCCGACCAGATTCTAGGTTTTGAATCGGGCATTGATCTCTTAGTGTCAAAGGGATTGATCGATCCCATGCGCGTAGGAATTATCGGATTTAGCCGGACTTGCTATCACGTAGACGAAGCTCTGATCAAGGACCCCATGCGCTTTGCGGCGGCTACGATCGCCGACGGCGTTGACGAGAGCTATATGAATTATCTGTTCGACGCGGGTCGGAGCACGCAGGTTCCGGAGCAACAAGTGATCTACGGAGCGAAGCCCTTCGGTCAGGGATTGAAGACCTGGATTGAGTCTGCGCCCGGATTCAATCTCGATAAGGTCGATGTTCCAGTACGAGTTGAAGCGGCTAGCGGCATCGGAGCAGTGATGGAAGAGTGGGAGATCTATTCGTCTCTGTATTTACAGGGCAAGCCTGTCGAATTGAATTACTTCCCGGACGGGGCGCACCCACTTGTCAAGCCCTTGGAACGCTTAGCCTCCGAACAGGGCAATGTGGATTGGTTTCGCTTCTGGCTCAAGGGCGAAGAGGACCCCGATCCCTCCAAAACCGACCAGTACGCCCGCTGGCACGAGCTGCGCAAACTTCAAGAGCAAGAGAGTCGCACCGCGCCGACAAACTGAATGCGAAATGCTCGAACGCCTTTCGCCAGTCTGCCCGAACACAGAGATGACATAACGTACCGGCGACATGGGCGATGACCTCTGGCCGCCGCCGCTGACTGTGCTCGGACTGTGCGAGAATCCAACGTTTTCATGCCATTAGGGATAGCTTCGAGCGAAAAGCAGGTTCCCCGATTTGGTGGAAACGTTAGTAGTTAAAGAAAATGAACGGAGCTGTTGTAGTCGATTGTCCGGCTTTGCAAGCAGGGGGTCACCGGTTCGATCCCGGTCACGTCCACCATTTTTCTCTTTTGCTTTTATCGACTTAGGAGTCTTCGTCACTTCCGCTTCAAAGTCGCTCGCAATCGCTTGTGCCTAATTTTGTGCCCACCCACGAAACCGCTCATGTGTGACATTGCGGAGACTACTGCATCCTCGGAGGGATGCACGTAGCGCGCAGAAACCCGAATATCGTTGTGGCCCGCGATCCTCGCGAGCGTTCAGGCATCGCAACCGGATTCACCGAGCCGGGTGAGAAAGGTGTGTCGCAAGGAATAGAGCACAAATTTGCGGATGGGCTTCTCACCGTGCTTCTGTGCCTGCGCCGTCAGGGCATTGAATACCTGCCTGTGCTGACGTTTGAGGCTCGAAGATTCCATGCGGCCACTTCGAGTCGTTGCAGCCCAGACCCAACCGTTAACAGGTTTCTTGGCACTTCGCCAGCGAGCTTCTAGGATGTTCCTCACCCGTGCCGTCATCGGGAAGGACTAAGCGGAAGCCTGCACCTCATTTTGGAAGAAGGCACCTGGGCCGCCTGCCTTCGACAGCATGGTTCATAGTTACCACATTTGTGGTAGAGTCATACCATGCTTGACATGCGATCCAAGGCGCGCCAGAAGCTCTTGGCATACTACTTCACGAACCCTACGACCCGTCACCATCTGCGGGACTTGGCTCAGCGACTCAGCGTCGATCCATCTAACCTCTCCAAAGAGTTGAGCCGTCTGGAGCGCGAGGGTTTATTTAAATCGGAAATGAGTGGCCGCCAGAAGTATTTTCAGCTGAACCGCGAATATCCGCTGTTTAATGAGGTGCGCAGCATCATCGCGAAGACCATCGGTGCGGTTCCCCTGCTTGCAGAGTTTCTCAAGAAGATCGAAGGAATAGAAGAAGCCTATTTGTATGGCTCGTTCGCGCGAAACCAACAGGACGCGGCTAGCGACGTTGATGTTCTCGTGATCGGCAAGCCGAAAAGCGACACTCTGGCGGAAACAGTTCACAAGCTCGAACGGCAGCTCGGACGCGAAATCAACTATACGGTTCTCACGAGAAAGGAACTGGAGTCGCGGCGCGGTCGCAAGGACGCCTTCCTTGAGAACGTCTGGAACAATAAACGGGTCTTACTTGTCGGTGCCGCATGAAGAAGCTCAAGTCACACACGGTTGACTGGGCGCAAATAGAGCGCTTCGTTGCAAGTGCCGAGAAGAAGCTCACTTCTGCCCATAAGATCCTCGCCTTCGACGAAGAGGCTTGCCTTCAGCAAGCGTACGAAGCGATGCTCAAAGCCTCGTTGGGTTTCATGTTCAGCTATGGCTTCCGTGCTCGGAGTCAACCGGGCCACCACATCGCAATCATCGATTTCGTGCGGGCGCGCATCGACAAGAAGCACGCCGGTCTAATCTCGGTCTTCGACCGTCTCAGACGGAAGAGAAATCTCGCTCTGTACGACGATACAGGCTTCGTCTCCCAGCATGACGCCAAGCAAGCGCTCCAAGCTGCCAGCGACTACCTCGCCGTCATGCGAGCAGACATCATCGCGCGAAAACCTTGACGCCCCATATGCGCCGACCAGGTACTGCTGTGCACGAATCCAACGTTTTCATGCCATTGGGGTTAGCTTTGAGCGAAGAGCAGGTTCCCCGAATTGTTAGAAACGTTAGTAGTTGGAAGTAATGGATGGAGCGGATGGAATCAAGTCCGGTGCTTTGCAAGCAGGGGGCATCGTCGATCCCGACTTTCCAGAGAGGTGCGCACGGGGTCAGAACATAGAGTTGTTTAGACCGCGCGGGCACCGACCCGCTGTTACAATTTACAGAACTGCACCAGGATCTCTAAATTCCGCGGGCACAAGTATTTGGGTCGCGAATAGAAGTTGAGCGTGTGACAATCAGGTGCGCGGGCGGGCAAAATTCAAAATGTAGGGAAATTGTCACAGTAATTGGCACAAAACGGGCAAAATTCAGCGAACTGCAAAAAATCGAAAGCGGCGCTATCTGACGGCTGGCAAAAGGATTTAGTTGGATTTTGTGTCAGATAGCAAAACGGCGATTTACTTTTTCAAGACCGCCGGAGTCAACCGCTTTCCTACCCCTCCGTTTTAACCCTTTGAAATATTGTAGCTTGGAGCTCGATTTAGTGACAGTACTGCCCTAGATTGGTGCATGTTCGGACAAACTGTCACCAAATTGTCACCAAAACCGTCGAGTTTTTCAACCGCCGCTCGCTTGCTCTCAATATTTGTGTGCGCGTGCCTTGCAGTTCAGCGAATGATAAGAGGTGGTTAAACAGAAAGCGATATTTGTAGATCGTTCTCTCGTTAAGCTTACGTGCCTTGGCATCCTCAAGAAATTCATCGGTTGCCTGCTTGATCGTAATGGGCTCAGCTTTTTCTCCGATTTGTTCGCCCGCCGCTTCCCAGGCACGAATTTCCTTCTGCGCCCATTCCCAATCTCCCGTCGCTAGCGACTGGCGAATTTCAGTGTCGCCAAGAAAACCGTCCACCCAAATCGGACAGCGACGATATTTGCGACCTTCCTTTAGGTGTTCGCAAGCCTTTCTGTGTCTGCGATAAGTGGTTAGCGTGGGACGGGCAGTCTACACCTTGGAAAGCCATCTGTGAACGCGTTCGAGGACAAACTCTGGAACTCGAATGGTCGTGTAGCTTCTCTTTCGGCCGTACAGTTTCTGGCTGCCGATCACGAGAACACCCGGGTCCCGCTCGAAAATCTTCCGAACGGAGTCGTCGCTCAAACTCCACAGCGCTGCGATTTCGGCATTCATATAATGCCGAGCAGCAAACTTCGGTGCGGTTTGCTCGCCCGCCTCCGAATTGCATTGGGATTCGTCCAATTCCACATCCTCTTCGATGCTCACGTCGATGGCCCGCCCCATGTGAAATCGCACAACGCGGCCATAAGCGAAGTGTGCCGATCACGTTTTAAGTGACTTGCTTCCGTGCTTGTGCGACGCTCGCCGAGCCGTCTTGGTTTTCTTCGCCGCTTGGAACCGTTGATCAGCTAGTTCGCTGAACCTACCTCGTAGCCGTTCCAGTGACGCAATTTCGGGGCGAACGAGTCCATCGCGACTGGCACGAGTGCGCATGACTTCCTCATAAGCGCGTGTCGGCTCGTCCTTCGCCGGGGGCCAATGAATCGAAGGCAACCCATCGATTCGATCCAGTTCTCCGTACAATCGCTGCCGCACCTTGTCGATCGGCCACTCAATCCTGTTTGCCTCGTCCTGAGTAAGTAATCCCGCGTCCGCAGCCGCCGCCACCAATTCGGGCACGGCGCAAAAGACCTGTATCAACAAGCGTTCCCAATAACCCGGCTGGGCCTGAATCGCACCCTGCACCGCAAGCCTGATGAATTCACTCTTGCTGTACCCGCTACGTTGTGCCGCTGATTCAACAGCCGCATGAACTTCGGAACCTAGCTGGAGCAAGGCTACCGCCGGAAGTTTGTGAGCTCTCGCTGGTTTCATTGCCACACCTCAAGTTGAATATATAGCACCATATATATCAGTGGTCAGGGCCCCTGAACTGCTAGCCGCCGTTTCGACCGAACTATCAGGCTCGTGCACCGAGAGCGCTGGTGGAGCGCCCCGCGATCGGATCTTTTGACGATTTTGGCTTCAATATCGCAAAAGCACAGCGAAGCGCGAGGGATGGATATAAGTACGAACGTTCGTGCTATTCTGTATGAACGATGATATTTGGCAACAAACGACCCGCCAATGGTAGCGGAAGGCGCGAGTCCTTCTCTCAAGGAGAACGGACGCGGCAGACGATTTTAACTGGGGCGGTAAAAATCGCTGCCCGCGAAGGGCTCGCCGCCGTAACCATTGGTCGTTTGGCAAAAGAACTCCGAATAAGCAAGAGTGGCTTGATCGCCCACTTCGGTTCCAAACAATCTCTAGAGCTGGCGACCCTTGAGGCTGCTAGGAAACTTTTTAAGGATCGGGTCTCAGTGCCGGCTCAAGCCACCAGGGGAGGAATCGAGCGTCTGTGGAACTTATGCGATTTGTGGCTGCAACATATCGAACGGCACGTCTTTTCAGGGCCGTATTTCTTTACCGGCGCCTTCCTAGAATACGCGGACCAGCACGGACCCCTAGCGGGAGCGGTCACAGATACCGCGCAAGACTGGTTCAACACGTTACGAAAAGCTGTCGAAGAAGCTCAAAAAAAGGGAGAAATCGATCCGAAGGCGAGCCCGAAGCAGATCGCCTGCGAGCTGAACGGTCTGATGTTGGGAGCCCACTCGGCATATCTGCTGAAACATCGCGATTGCTGGCGCGAGGCCCGGACTTCATTGCTAGGTCAGTTGCGCAGACTGGCCACAGGTGATATCCCAATCAGCACCTTCACGTCAGAAAGAAATTGGACGAAATATCTGCAGGGGAAGTCCTGATGCGCCTGGTGTCGACTCAGCGCCACCTGTACCTACGAGATTCGTGGCAAAGGCCGCGTGCCGATGTCCGGTGTGGCTGGGGAATTAGGGTCGTTTGGCATCCCTCATTTAACGGCGTGCAACAGAAAAGAGAATCTCCTTTCTCCCAGAGACGATACTTCATTTCATAACCACCATAGAAACAGTGTCTTACGAATTCTCTTCATGGAGAAGCTTCGTGGAGTTAATTCGTAAAATGCGCATTAAATATGTGCAATTAATATTTGAAGTGCTCGCGGGTTGTTTAATTGGAAGGAATGAGCGAATTCGTGCGGGATCAACCGGGCAATTTGTATAGGGGTGTGCCCCAGGCTGGCTGAAAAAAATAAATGTGAACAATCGGGACCTGTTGAAGGGCGACGGGCCGGGAGGTGGAGAAGAAAGGCTTGACAACATATATTGTATTTTATATACATGGCGCAACTCTTGGGCACTGACTGCTTAGCTCGGTGCTTTTCGATTTAATTGGGATCTAGCTAGCGGCTTTGCAGACACGCCGGGGGAATCTGTCGAATCCGGAGGGCGTGATGTGTAAGGGAATGCGCTGCGTTGTCGTAGCACTCTCGATCCTCGTTTTCTTCCTGTTCAACCCAAACCAAATGCGAGCGCAGGTGCGGACGACCGGACAATTGTCCGGCACCGTACTGGATTCCTCGGGGGCGGTAGTTCCTGGCGCCACGGTCACGGCTTCGCAGGCCTCCACGGGCTTCAGCCAAGTGGTGACGGCGAATGAATCGGGCGAGTATGTGTTTCCGGCGTTGCAGCCGGGAACGTATCAATTGAAAGCATCGGCGAAGGGCTTCAGCGATACAGTGACTGACAACGTGGTGGTGACTGCCGCGCATACGACCGATCTGCGTGTGCAGCTGAAGATAGGGACCTCGACCGAGACGGTGCAAGTGTCAACGACGGGAGAGGTGCTGGAAACGACGAGCAACACGCTCACTTCGACGATAAGTCCCGAGGACATTCAGAACCTGCCGTTGTCTGGGCGGGATGTGCTGCCGTTTGCGCAACTGGTGCCGGGCGCGCAGAGCGGCGGCGACCAGCGATTCACCACGTATAATGCGTTGCCGAATGCGGCGGTCAGCATCACGGTGGACGGAGTGGACGACAACTTCCAACGGTATCGGAGCTCGACGACTGGGTTTTACACCGCCGCGCCGCTGCGGCTGGGCGCGTTTGACGAGGTGACGGTGTCGACCGACAGCCTCACGGCGGATGCGGGCGCGGAAGGATCGGTGCAGCTGCGATTTGTGACCAAGCGGGGGACCAATCATTTTCATGGGTCGGCGTTTTGGCAGGCGCAGAACAGCGCGTTCAACGCGAACACGTACACGAATAACGCGCTGGGAATCGCGCGGCCGCCGTTCCACTTGAATGACTATGGCGGGAGCATAGGCGGACCGATCTGGAAGGACAAGATTTTCTTTTTCGTTAACTATGAGGAGGAAGACAATCCGTTTTCCAGCACGACTTCTCTGCTGATTCCGACGCAGACGGCGCAGACGGGCGTGTTTAACTACATTGGAACGGACAACGCGCCACACACCGTGAACTTGCTGAATCTGGCAGCCGCGAATGGATTTCCGTCAATTCCTGACCCGACTGTGGGCGGCATATTCACGCAAATCAACGGCTTCTCGCAGAATCAGACGCTGACGCCGGTTGAGGGTCTGCCGTACATGACGCAATTCAGTTTTTCGCAAAAGCAGAGCAACACCAACCGTTATCCAACGGCGCGGTTGGACTTCCAGGCCACGCCGAAAATAGCGATCCATGGTTCCTGGGACTTGTATTGGCGGAACATCGCGAACGTGCAACCCTACCCGGGAGACCCGCACGAGAGCAACGGGTTCAAGTCCACATATTACACGGGCATGTTGGGATTCGATTGGACGATCACACCGCGCGTGGTGAACCAATTCAATTTCGGCGTATTGAGCACGGTGGAGGAATTCAATCCAGGGAACAACTTCAATGAGTTCGAGAGCCAGGGAAACATCCAGGTGATCGCGCCGCAATTGGCTGCGGGGCAGGGGGCGCTGTTCCAACCGATCATTCCGAGTTTTATTTTTCCGCTGCCGAGGAACAATCCGCTATGGACGTTCTATGACAACGTGACGTGGACTCGCGGCAATCATACGTTCACGTTTGGCGGAGACCTGCGAATTTCGACAATGCGTGAACTGGAATCGGATTCACCGCCTTCCTACAACTTGGGATTGAGTAGCTTGGATCCGGCGCTGAGCATGTTCACGCCGGCTAATTTCCCAGCGATTAATACCGCAACGGACCTGCTGAACGCGCAAGCTTTTTACGCGACGATTGTCGGGCGGCTCAACAACGTGCAAGGTGCGAACTACGTTGATGGGACCACGAAGCAGTACCAAGTGGCGGGAGCGCTGAACTATCGCGAGAAGCAAACCGTGGGCGGAATTTACATGCAGGATGCCTATCGTATAACTCCGCACTTCGCACTGAACTACGGTTTCCGCTGGCAGTTTTCGGGAGCGATTTACAATACGAATAATTTCAACGCAAACCCAACAATCTCCGCGCTCTATGGTCCTTCGACGCAGCTATTCCAACCGGGCCAGCTGAATGGCGATCTGAATCCTCAGATCAACTTGAGACCAACGCCCTACTCGGGTGACTACAAGCAGCCGGCACCGAACATTGGATTTGCGTGGAATCCGACGTGGACCGACGGCTTTCTGGGCAAGCTGGCTGGCGGCGGAAATCTGGT
>Ga0208690_1000052_pt1 | contig 27655 bp, 22 predicted proteins | sample June2015DPH_16_1_2_FD_184712 | JGI IMG/M metagenome (GOLD analysis project Ga0208690, IMG submission 184712) | Peatland microbial communities from SPRUCE experiment site at the Marcell Experimental Forest, Minnesota, USA - June2015DPH_16_10... | ecosystem: Environmental > Terrestrial > Soil >...
CGCAACTCTGCTGACCGCAGTATTCGGACCTCGAGGCGGGGGCAGCACTCAACATAGCAACGACTCGGGCTGGGGTGGCGGCGGCAATGGTGGTGGCGGCAATGGCTGCGGCCAGGGCGGCAACGGCGGCTGGGGCGGCAACGGTGGTAACAACGGCAACGGTGGATGGGGCGGCGGCGGGAACGGCGGCAACGGCGGCTGCGGTGTTCCCGAAGGTGGTAGCTCGCTCGCATATCTAGCCTTCGCTGGTCTGGTTTGCGCCGGGGCAATGGTGTATCGAACTCGCTCCCTGGCACCCAAAGCCAACTAAGCGCGAAGTCTAACTTTGGATTAGGTTTCAAAAAGGAACTGCGGCGTGTCCAAATCGGGCACGCCGCTTTCTTTTGTGCGGCGACCAGGCAAAGCCGCCAGCCGAAGTCCGCCGCCACGCAGCCACGAAAGGTCGCTCGACTCCTCGGCGCGAGATTAAGACCAGCGTCTTTCAAGGACCGCTCGGACACGTTGCAACCGCCTGCAACCCTTTCCGCCTCCACGTTTCGAAGGTCGCAAGATATGGATATAAAGTGCAAGGGTTTGCAACGTTGCCTTGAAACGAAGCCCGCCACCGTTTTCGCGGCACAAACAGGCATTCCGTAATTGATAAATGATTTATAATCAGTACGTTAATTGGCACTGCAGGTTCGTGAAACCGCTCCTGGGCCGACTAGTGCGCTCGCCTGCAATCTGCATAGCACGGAAGTACCATGTCAATAGGTACGAAGTGCCCTTGCAACGCTCTGCAATCCCCTGTAATTTGGTGACATCCCGGCCACTCGCCGCAGCGAAATTGGTCTAGTGTATGCAAGCCCAATCGTTCTGCGAAGATGGTGAGGTAAGGACCGGAAAGTGCGGAAGGATTCCCGGGCGCATGGTATGGCAGTTTTTCACCGCAATCGGGCTAAAAATTCACCACCTTGCAAAGTTCGCGATGTAACATTCACATGTGTAGGCGCACTATAGGGACAGCGCACAGAATTGTGCGACCTTCACTTTTCTTTGGCATCAAATTTGCACTTAGATGTGCAACGCTTGACAAGAAGGGCGTAGCTGCACAAAGAAACATAGTGATTAGTTGTAAAACTTTCGTTGGCAGTGTTGTTTCCTCCCCTGATTCTGCCCGGTAATTCTGGATGGCACGGAGTTGTTAAGTCCGGTCATGCCTGGATTGCTTTGCAGTTCTGTTGTCTTCCCCGGTGTGGTTCCCCCTCGGATCTCGTTTGAGATCCTGACAACGACCGACGTGTATTCAATTTTGGGGTCACCTGAGAAGCGTGACTTAGAGGGCGAAGCTATGGCCAGCAGCGGCGTATCACTCGCGGTTCCGCAGATTATTCAACAGAATGTTCCGCTGGTTGCAGCGGTCGAGTCCGCCCAAGTCGAGAGCTGGTACAGCCTGCATACCCGTCCGCGCCATGAAAAAATTGTTGCCCAGCGCCTGCAAGAGCGCGGGGTCGCTACCTACTTGCCGCTCATCACCGAAGTGCACCGATGGAGCGATCGCAAAAAATCCGTGCAGATGCCGCTGTTCAGTTGTTACGTCTTTGCCAAGTTCGTCCCAAATCGGACCGAGCGTCTGCGAGTTTTGCGGGTTGATGGAGTATTCGGGCTGGTAGGCGCAAAGGGCGAAGGCTCTCCCATTCCCGACGAACAGATCGACGCCGTGCGCAACCTGGTCGAAGGAGAGATTCCCTGGTCCAGCCATCCCTTTCTCAAAATCGGCCAGCGAGTTCGCATTCGCAGCGGCGCGCTCGACGGTCTGGAAGGCATCCTGGTTTCGCGCAACGGCGACCGCACACTCGTGATTTCAGTCGATGCCATTCAACGCTCGCTCGCCGTCCGCGTCGAAGGCTACGAAGTAGAGCCAGTCTAAAGCCGCAACCCTGATTACAAGAAGTCATCCTCCCAGCCGGGAAGGATCTGCTCACCCTTGACAGAAAATCACAACTTGGAAAATCACAATCTGGAAAGCCGCCGCGAAGAAGTTCGCCTGCTGGTCGTCAGCCGCGAATCGTCTCTTCTTCGTCTGCTCTGGTCTCTCGAAGAGGCGAGTCCCTGGCATCTGAGCACTGCCGCCAATGGATGGGATGCCATGGAGCGCTTGCAGTCCGAGGCCGCGCCGCACCTTTTAGTGCTGGATATCTCCCGCGGAGATGTCGATAGCCTGCATTTTCTCCGCTGGGTGCGCCGCCTGAACCGCGATCTTCCGGTGGTGCTGCTCTGCCATCCCGAGGAGGCGGCGCAAGCCAAAGAGGAAATGCGCAAGGGCGCTGGGGAAATTCTAATTCGTCCGTTTGAAACGAAGCAGCTGGAATTCGTGATCCGGCGCCAGTTCGCGCCGGCCGCAGAGGCGGAGGACAACATGGTCAGCACAGTGAGCAAGGACATCGAGCCGCTCGGCGACGACATATTTTTCGTCGGCGCCAGCCTTATCATGCAGAAGCTGCGGGCGCAGGCGGCGCTGATGGCGAAAACTGATGTGCCGGTGCTGATTCTGGGCGAGCGCGGCGCGGGCAAGTTTACCGTCGCCAGCCTGATTCACAACCTTTCGGTCCGCTCCGGCTTCAAGCTGCGCCGCATCAACTGCGCGCAAATGCCGGAGTCGGTGCTCGAAGGCGAGCTGTTCGGCGGCGACGCAACCCGCGGAGGTTCCGGCAAGGTCGCAGCCGGCGAAAAGGGCACCATCTTTCTCGACGAAATCACCGCGCTGCCCGCTTCGCTGCAGGCCAAATTAGTGCAGATTCTGCAAAATGACGAGCTGCGCGGCGCCGCCGCTATTTCCGCGCCGCTGCGCATCGTGGCCGCCAGCAGCCTTAATCTCGAGCGCGCTTTGGCGGAAAAGTGGTTGCGCGAAGACCTTTATTACCGGCTGAGCGCCTTTACCGTGCACGTGCCGCCGCTGCGCCAGCGCAAGGACGAGATCCCCATCCTTCTCCGCTATTTCATGCACCAGCTGGCCAAGCACTACAGCCTGCCGCCGCGAACCTTTACCGCGGGCTTGCTCGAGGCCTGCCAGCGCTACTCCTGGCCGGGGAATCTGCGGGAGATGGAAACCTTCGTGAAGCGCTATTTGGTCGCCGGCGACACCGAGACGGCGATGCGCGAGATGTCCCTCCCGTCGGACGAGGATGGCGCACTTCCGGCCCCGCGCTGGCCGGTGGAAGCTGCGGAGGAGGAAATCGCCGCGGAGGCGAAAGAGGCCCGTCCGGAATCCCTCAAGTCGCTCATTCAGGGAATCAAATCGGAGGCGGAGAAAAATGCCATCCGCGCCGCGCTCAAAACCACGGGATGGAATCGCAAAGCCGCCGCGCGCCTGCTGCGCGTCAGCTATCGCACCCTGCTGTACAAGATCGAGCAATATCAGATGCGCGCCCCCGAGCCTTTTCTTTCTTCGTTTCCCGCCGCGGAGCTTTTAAGCTATGAAGAGGTCAAGGGCAACGGGAAGGCAAGTTGAAGCCAGCCCCGCCTGAACTCTTTGAAGGCAACTCGCGATGAAATTCAATTTCAGTGAGCGGTGGAACAATCGAATGGCGCTGCTGGCGCTCGTCCTCGTGCTATGCGCATCGGGGTTCGCGGCCGCGCAGTCCCCGGCTCCCGCGCCGGCCGACTCCAATTCGGCATCGAAGCCGCACGACGACAGCTTTGTAATCGGCAACGACGATGTGCTGGCCATCAATGTCTGGAAAGAGCCCGACATCTCGCGTTCCATCCCGGTGCGCTCCGATGGGAAAATTTCTCTGCCTCTGGTCGGCGAAGTGCAAGCCGCCGGCATGACGCCGGCGAAACTTGAAAAAGAAATTGCCGTCCGGCTGAAGAACTACATTTCCGAACCCGAAGTCACGGTGATGGTGCAACAGGTCAACAGCCAGAAATTCAATATTCTGGGTCAGGTGGTGAAGCCCGGCTCCTACATGATCGCCAACTCCACCACCGTGCTCGACGCCATCGCGCTGGCTGGCGGCTTCCGCGACTTCGCCAAGAAGAAATCGATTTACGTTCTCCGCCAGGGCCCGACCGGGGAGTCACGCATTCCCTTCAACTACAAAGACGTCAGCCAGGGCAGGAACATGGCGCAGAACGTCAAGCTTGAGCCCGGCGACACCATCATTGTTCCGTAAATAACGTCCCGTAAATAACGTCCCGTAAATAACGTCCCGTAAATAACGTCCCGTAAATAACGTCCCGTAAATAATGAACGCCGCAATCACAATTCGTTCTGCCATGCTGCTGTTACTCAGCGCGCCCCTATGCGTGCAGGCACAGCAAGGCCAGACTCAGCCATCCGCTCCCGCGCCGGCCGCCAGCGCGCCTCTGCTGAGTGTTCCCGGCAACGGCAGCAATGAAGGCGCCGCCAGCTTCGATCCTACCGTCGCCGGAGACCGCATGCTCACGCCGCCTCCGGTGAGTGGGCAGAGCTATCCGCTCGCGCCCAGCTCCGAGGAAAAAGCCAACTACATCCGCGGCGGAGTGATCTTCGACGCGGCTTACTCCGACAATGTCCTGGGATCAACCAGCGCCACCCCGGTCAGCGACGTGAGCTATTCCGTCTTCCCCACCGTCACGCTGGATGAAACCACCACCCGGCTGCACACGCTGCTCACCTATGCCCCCGGCTTCACTTTCTATCAGCGCACCAGCGGCTACAATCAGGCCGATCAAAATGTCTCCATCGACTTGCGCTATCGCTTGAGCCCGCATGTAACCGTCAGCCTGCGTGATTCGTTGCAGAAGACCTCGAACGTCTTCAATCAGCCCGACCAGGGTTTGGGCGTCGCCGTCTCCGGTTCCGCGCAGGCGCTCAACAATTCCATCGTCGCGCCCCTGGCCGACCAGCTCTCGAACACCGGCGGCGCGGGAATCACCTATCAATACGGCGCCGACTCGATGATCGGGGCCAGCGGAACTTTCACCAATTTGCACTACGCCAATCCCAGCCAGGTGCCCGGACTCTTCGACGGCGCAACGCGCGCAGGCTCGGCCTTTTACGCCCACCGCCTCTCGCCGCGCAACTACATCGGTGCGACCTATCAATATCAAGAGTTGCTCGCCTACCCCACAGGCGGCACGAACCAGACGCAGACCCACGGCATACTCGCTTTCTACACTTTCTTTCCAGCAACCCATTTCTCGGTCTCAGTGTTCGGCGGCCCGCAATATTACAACTCCGGTGTGCAGATCGTGGCCGCCGGTGTCGCCCCCATTCCGGCGGCGAATGCTTGGACGCCGGCAGCCGGCGCAAGCCTGAACTGGCGGCTGCCCCGCGGCAATGTTGCCCTCAGCTATCTCCATACCGTCAGCGGCGGCAGCGGACTGGCTGGCGCAGTCGAACTCGATAGCGCCGCCGCCTCGGTCGGGCGGCAGATTACCCCCAACCTCAGCGCCCACATCGCCGCCTCTTACGCCAACAACGGAGTCCTGGCGGTTTCGACCCTGGGTGGCCACTCCGCTCTGGCCAGCGCCGCGCTCGAGCGCCAGGTCGGCCAGCATGTCGGTCTGCAAGCCGGGTACACCCGCCTGCACCAGACCTACTATTTTTTCTCCGCCAATCCCGACACCAACCGGGAGTGGGTTTCCGTCAGCTATCAGTTTTCCCGGCCCCTCGGGCGATAATTCATCGGGCGATAATTAAAGAACCGACAACAAAGAGAATATTCACATGGTTGAAGAATTAGAAGAATCCACTTCCGAAGGTTTTGATCTTCATCGTTATCTGGGCATCGTCCGCCGCCGCCACATGCAGTTTCTCGTCCCGCTGCTGGCGGGCTGGCTCCTGGTTTGGGGCTCGAGCTGGCTGCTGCCTTCGCGCTACCGCTCCAATATGTCGATCCTGGTCGAGCAGCCCACCATGCCGCGGGACTACGTCACGCCCAACGTCAATGACGATCTGCAGAGCCGCATGCAGAGTCTGGCCCAGCAGATTCTCAGCCGCAGCCGCCTGCTGCGCATCATCGATCAAGTCAAACTGTACTCCGACGGCCGCCTCACTCCTGATGACAAAGTCGACCGCATGCGCAAGGATATCGAGATCGAGATGGTGCGCGACAACAACGGCCGGGTCAACGCCTTCAACGTGAGCTACCAGTCGCGCGATCCGCACCTCGCCCAGCAGGTCACCAGCGAGCTGACCAACCTGTTCATCAGCGAAAACCTGGAGGCCCGCCAGCAGCAATCGGAAGGCACCACCAACTTCCTCGAGCGCGAACTGGAGGCGGCGCGCAAGACCCTCTCCGATCAGGAAGAAAAAGTTCGCGAGTTCAAAGGCCAGCACGTCGGCGAGATGCCTGGACAACTGGCCAGTAATCTGCAAATTCTCAGCGGCCTGCAAGCCCAGCTGCAAAACCAGCAGGACGCGCTCAACACCGCCAAGCAGCAGCATGTTTACCTGCAGACCCTGGCCGATCAATACCGCACCTTGCAGAGCTCGGGCAAAGCCGCCGACGGAACCACCGTCGGCCTGCCTGCAATCGACGCCGAACTCGACCGGCTCAAGGCGCAGCTCGCCGACCTCAGCTCGCACTACACCGACCGCCATCCCGACGTGCGCAAGGTGAAAGAGCAGATCGCCAAAACCGAAAAAATGCGGGCGCAGCTGACGGCGGCTCCAAAAGACAAAAGCGCGCCCACCGACGCCGACGATACCGCGGGCATGGATCCGGCACGGGCCTCGATGCTGGCCCAGGTGCAAAGCCAGTTGCGCTCCAATCAGGTCGAGATCGCCAACCGCGAGCACTCGATCGCCGCCCTCACCGGCAAGATCGAAGAGTATCAAGGCCGCTTGAATACCGAGCCCATTCGCGAGCAGCAGCTGGCCGACCTTACCCGCGGCTACGAGCAGTCCAAGGCCAACTATGACGACCTGCTCAAGCGCAAGAACGAGTCGGCGATGGCCACCAGCATGGAGCTGTTGCAGCAGGGCGAGCGCTTCAGCATCATCGATCCGCCCAGCCTGCCGGTGAAGCCCGACTATCCCAACCGCATGAAATTTTGCACCATTGGCCTGGCTCTCGGTTTGGCCCTGGGCTTCGTCGTGGCCGGCATCTTCGAATTCATGGACGACCGGATCTACGATGAGAAGGAATTGCAGAAGCTGCTGCACACCCCCGTCATCTCGGAAATTCCCGCCCTCACCGGCGCCAGCGAAGAGCGGAACGAACGCCGGCGCTTGTGGCTGGGATGGGCTACGGCGGCGCTCGTCTCGGCTACGATTTTGCTGGGTTCGGCCTTCAGTTACCTGCGCGGTTAACGCATCATTATGTACAAAGCCTTTTTCAACCTGAAGCGCAATCCCTTCGAGATCACGCCCGATCCCTCGTTCCTGTTTCCCACCGGGAGGCACAACGAAGCGCTCGCGGCACTCTACTATGGCGTGCGGCGGCATAAGGGATTCGTCGTCCTGACCGGCGAAGTCGGTACCGGCAAGACGCTGCTGCTGCGCTGCCTGCTGCAGCTGCTCAAGCAGAGCGCCGACGTCAAATACGCCTACGTCTTCAACGGACGCCTCACGCCGCTCGAATTCCTGCAGTACATCGCCGGCGATCTCGGCCTGCCCGCCGCAGGCAAGAACAAGAGCGAGCTGCTGTTGCAGCTGGCCGCCTACGTGGTCGCGCGCGGCGAACGCAAACTGACCACCGTGCTGGTGGTCGACGAAGCGCACCACCTGTCGGCGGAAATTCTCGAAGAGATCCGGCTCCTCACCAATCTTGAAACCGCGGAAGAGAAGCTGCTGCAGATCCTGCTCGTCGGCCAGCCCGAGCTCGACGACAAACTGGATTCGGTTGACCTGCGCCAGCTCAAGCAGCGCATCGCCGTGCGCTCCCATCTGGCCGCGCTTGACGCCAACGAAACCAAGGGTTACATCGAGTGCCGTCTGCAGCTGGCGGGAAGTTCCGAGCCGGCAAAAATATTTCCTGCCGCTGCCGTGCTGGCCGTTCATCGCCACTCGCGCGGCTTTCCCCGGCTGATCAACACGATTTGCGAGAACGCGCTGATCGCCGCCTACGCCCGCCAGTCGGCCAGCGTGACCGAGGAGATGATCGACACCATCGCCGCCGACTTTCGCCTCGGCGTGCAGACGGCGCCGGCGGAGAAAAAAACTTCCGAAGAAACTGACCTGCGCAAAGCCGCCAAGACGCTGCTCGAGCTTTACGCCCACTTGCAAAACGAGAAAACCCGCGAAGAAGAACTCGCGGCCCCTATGCCAATCCGGGTAATGAAACAATGAGCCATATATTTGACGCACTACAACGATCGGAATCGGAGCGCTCCGGTACGGACCGCTCGGAGTTCTCCGTCGCCACCGCCACCGAGTTACTGGAGCACGCCGAAGAGAAGATGCGGCGCCCGTCGAACGGAAGGCCGCACCCACGTGCCGAGTCGCTCGACCTTCTTCCCGAACTCGACGAAGTGCTCGAGAACTGCCCCGTCCTCATGCCCCTGATTCCCGCCGAAAACCGTCTGGTGGCCGCGGGAAAAGAAGGCAGCCTGGGCGCGGAGAAGTTCCGCTTCCTCGCCGTGCGCCTGCGCCAGATGCGCCAGACGCGTCCGCTCAAAAAAGTTCTCATCACCAGCACCATTCCCCAGGAGGGCAAGAGCACCGTCGCCGCCAACCTCGCCTGCACGCTCGCCCGCAGAAAGCCGCACAAGGTCCTGCTGCTCGATGGCGACCTGCGCCGCCCCACCGCCGCGGCCCAGTTCGGCATCGGCAGGATTCCCGGCCTGTGCGAGTGGTTGAGCGGCGAAACTCCGGAGATCAGCCTCTATCGCATGGAAGGACTCGGATTCTGGCTGCTGCCCGCGGGCAACGCTCCCGAAAATCCGCTGGAGCTGATGCAGTCGGGCAAGCTTCCGCCCCTGATGGAGCGGCTGGCCAATTGGTTTGACTGGATCGTGATCGACTCCCCGCCGGTGCTGCCTCTGGCCGATACCAGCATCTGGTCGCGCCTGGCCGACGGCATCCTGCTGGTCACGCGCAAAGGCACCACCGAAAAACGCCAGCTGCAGCGCGGCCTCGACGCTCTCGAAAAATCCAAACTGCTGGGCGCGCTGGTCAACAGCAGCCTCAACGTCGCCCACAGCGACTACTACCAACGCTACACGAATCAAACTAGTGACCGATCCAAAAAGGGCTAGAAAACAAAAACCGGAAGCGATGAACTAGAAAAATCGCGATCCGGGCCCCGAAGTTTCCGCAGAAGATACGGCACTCCCCTAGCATTCACCATTAATCAGCAGTTCGCTTGACTTGCCTCCCCGCAAGCAGAACTAGCGGAGGAAATTGTGCACGTTCGACGTTCCACCCAAACCGCCACTTTGAAACCGCTTCCCGAGGCTTCGTCTCCCCGGGAGTATTGCATCCTTAACGCCGAAGCCTTCCGGCGCACCATCGCCCTCGAACGGAAGCGCAGCGAACGCTCTCGCAAGCCGTTCATGCTGCTGCTGCTCGATATGGGCGAACATCTCTCGTCGGACAAGAACGGAAAGGCGCTCGACAAAATTCTGGGAGCGCTCTCGCTTTCCACCCGCGAAACCGACATCACCGGCTGGTACGCCGATGGCTGCGTGATCGGCGTGGTCTTCACCGAAATTGGCACTGACGGCACCAACTCGGTTCCCAGCACCATCATCTCCAGAGTCACCGACACCTTGCGCGGCAGCCTCATGTGGGAGCAGTTCAACCAGCTCAACATCTCGTTTCACGTCTTTCCCGAAGATTGGGACTACGACGCGAGCGAGCGCCCCAGCAATCCCACGCTCTACCCGGATTTATCGCAGCGCGACCGGGCGCGAAAATTCTTCGTCGTCCTGAAGCGCGCCATGGACATCGCCGGCAGCCTGTGTGCGCTGACCATCCTCTCTCCGGCTTTTCTGGTGATCGCGCTGGCCATCAAGGCCAGCTCCCAGGGCCCGGTATTTTTCCGCCAGCGGCGCATGGGCCAGCACGGCACTTCGTTTGTCTTTCTGAAATTTCGCTCCATGTTCGTCAATAACGATGCCGGCATCCACCGCGAGTACGTGCAGCAGCTGATCGCCGGCAAGGCGGTCAAGCACTCCAGCGCAGATGGGACTGCGGTTTACAAACTGACCAAAGATCCCCGCGTTACCCGCGTCGGAGCCTTCCTGCGCAAGACCAGCCTGGATGAAATTCCCCAGTTCCTGAATGTCTTGAAAGGCGAAATGTCGCTGGTTGGACCGCGGCCTCCGGTGCCCTACGAAGTCGAAGCCTACGACATCTGGCACCGCCGCCGCCTGCTCGAAGCCAAGCCCGGCATCACCGGCCTGTGGCAGGTTTGCGGGCGCAGCAAGGTGAAGTTCGACGACATGGTACGGCTCGACTTACAGTACGCCCGCACCTGGTCGCCCTGGATGGATATCAAAATTCTCGCCCGCACGCCGGGCGCGGTTGTGCTCGGCGAAGGCGCGCACTAGCTTTCATCCCCCTTTTAATTTCTCCTCCCCCAAATCAGAGGAGCCAAAAATGGCCACAATAGCTACAGGACCACTGCACACTAAGGCACTGCCACAATCCGGGGACGAAGCTGTCGTAAAGTTTGGCGTGATCGGTTACGGCTACTGGGGACCGAACGTGGTCCGCAACCTCGAACACCTCGAAGCCACCGAACTGGTGGCGATCTGCGACAAGACTCCGGCGGCCCGCCGCAAGGCATCGAAAGCCTATCCTGACGTGCTGGTCACCGCCGACCCGGCCGAACTTCTCGCCTCGCCCGAGATCGACGCCATCGCGGTCGTCACTCCCGTCTGGACGCATTACGAGCTCGCCAAAGCCGCGCTCATGAATGGCAAGCACGTCTTCGTCGAGAAGCCCTTCACCAGCAACGCTGCGCAGGCCGAAGAACTGATCGAACTGGCGGCGCGCAAGAACCTTAAAATTATGGTCGACCACACCTTCCTGTTCACCGGAGCGGTCAAGAAGATCAAAAAGCTCTTACAGGAGGGCGCCCTCGGCAAGCTCTACTACTACGATTCCACACGCGTCAATCTTGGCCTCTTCCAGCACGACGTCAACGTCGTCTGGGACCTCGCCCCGCACGATCTTTCGATCATCGATCACCTCATCCAGATGACTCCGGAGGCCATCTCCGCCACCGGCCAAACCCACTTGAACGGCCACGAAGATGTCGCCTTCATCACCATCTACTTTCCCGAGAAGGTGATCGCGCACATCAACGTCAACTGGCTCTCGCCGGTAAAGGTCCGCACCACGCTGATCGGCGGCGAGAAGAAGATGCTGGTCTGGAACGACCTCGAAGCCGACGAAAAAATCAAAATCTACGATAAAGGTGTCCAGATCACCAGCCGCGAAGGCCTCTACAACCTGCTGGTGAACTACCGCTCCGGCGACATGTGGGCGCCGCAAATCGAGCAGGTCGAAGCTCTCACACAGGAGCTCGCCTACTTCGCCGTCTGCATCGTCAAAGACAAAAACCCGGTCAACGACGGAGCCGCTGGCCTGCGCGTAGTGAGAATGCTCGAAGCCGCCAACAAATCGATCAGCAAGCAGGGAGAGCTAGTCCGCCTCTAAGCGGCACAAACTGGGAGCACAAACGCACCTGTCATCCTGAGCGAAGCGAAGGACCCCTGCACTCTGCCGAAACCAAGAAGCTCTTTGCCCAGTCTTGGGATTAACCCCGAAATTAGCCTCTGAGATTAACCCGCGAAACACGCCAACTTTTATCCCGTGACCACCCACCCGCCAACCCGCCCGACAACCCGCCCGGCCATTCTGCTCGCCACCACCGGCAGCTATTACCCCGCCGCCCGCCTGTTGATGGCGCTGGCCGAAGCCGGCTGCACGGTAGATGCCGTGTGCCCGGCCGCGCACCCGCTTCGCCTTGCCCATGCGCTTCGCCGCGTGTACGCCTTTCGTGGACTCGTTCCGCTGCGATCGTTTTCCACCGCGATTGCCGCCGCCAAGCCCGACCTGATCGTCTCCGGCGACGACTTGGCCACGCAGCATTTGCAAGATCTACACGCACGAGAATTGCGCAGGGGAAATGCCGATTCGCTGCTCTGTGCCTTGATCGAGCGCTCGCTCGGCAATCCGCAGAGCTTTGCCATCGTGCGCGACCGCGCCGCATTCATGAATTTGGCCCGCGAAGAAAGCGTTCGCGTTCCCGCGACGCAAGTCGTCAGAAACGCCAATGACCTCAAGAGCTGGATCGGGAACATCGGCCTTCCCGCGGTGTTGAAGGCCAATGGCACCTCCGGTGGCGCAGGAGTCAAGATTGCCCGCACCCTCGCCGAAGCCGAAGATGCTCTGCAGAAATTGCAAGCCCCTCCGTGGCTGGCACGCGCCGCCAAGCGCGCCCTCCTCGATCACGATCAAACATTATTGGGGCCCTCGCTCCTGCGCCGCCCGCATACGGTGAATGCACAATCCTTCATCGCCGGACGCGAAGCCACCAGCACGGTATTTTGCTGGAAGGGCGAAGTGCGGGCCAGCCTGCATTTCGAAGTTGCAAATAAAGCCAGCGCCGCCGGGCATGCCACCGTCGTACGCCTCATCGAGAACCAGGAAATGTCCTCGGCCGTCGAACGCATGGTCCGCCGCCTCGGCCTCTCCGGATTCTGCGGCTTCGATTTCATGCTGGAAGCGGCAAGCGGACACGCCTATCTGATCGAAATCAACCCGCGCGCCACGCAAGTCGGACACCTGACCCTCGGCCCCGGACGCGACCTGCCCGCCGCGCTCTACGCCGCTCTCTCCGGCAAAGCCGCACAGCCGGCGCCGAAAGTGACCGAGAAAGAAACCATCGCGCTGTTCCCGCAGGAGTGGATTCGCGATCCGCAGAGCGCCTTCCTGCAATCCGCCTATCACGACGTTCCCTGGCAGGAGCCCGCGCTCATCCGCGACTGCGTCCGCAACCGCGAAAAGCAGAGCGGTTGGTACGCGCGCCGCCGCCGCAAACAAGCGCGTGCCGAGGCGCAAGCCTCCGCTCTTGCCGCCGACTGCCGCGCCGGGAAGCAGGAAATCGTCGCATGAACCGGCAACTGCAAATCATGAAATTCGGCGGCACATCCGTCGGCGATGCCTCCGCCATCCAAAAAGTGGCCGAGATCGTGCACGCCGCTTCGCGCGAGAGCGATCTGGTCGTGGTGGTTTCCGCCATGAGTGGAGTCACCAACCAATTGCTCGAAGCCGCGAAACACGCCGCGATCGGCGATCGCGCCGCCGTGCAGGCAATCTTCAGCCAGCTACGCTCGCGCCACCGCGCCGCCATCCGCGAACTGATCCATTCGATTCCCCAGCGCGTCCGCGTGAACCTGCAACTCGAACAAATTCTCGAAGAAGGCGAACGTCTGTGCGAAAGCGCCGTAGCGCTGAGCCAGCTGACGCCCGCGACTCGCGATGCGATCTCGAGTCTCGGCGAACGCCTTTCTGCCCCGATGGTCGCCGCCGCGCTGCAGGAACGCGGCGTGCCGAGCGGAGCCATCGAAGCCACCGAACTTATTCGTACCGACGCCGGCCACGGCTCCGCCGAGCCGCACATGGCCGCAACCCGCGAACTCTGCCATGCGCGTCTGCGGCCTCTGTTGCAAAACGGCATCGTCCCCGTCGTTACCGGCTTCATCGGCGCTACTGCCGAAGGCAGGCTCACCACGCTCGGCCGCGGCGGCTCCGATTACTCCGCCGCGATTCTGGGCGCTGCCCTCGATGCCAACGAAGTCACCATCTGGACCGATGTCGACGGCCTCATGACCGCCGACCCGCGCCTCGTCCCAGGCGCCTCAACCATCGCAGAAATTTCGTACCGCGAAGCGGCGGAACTGGCCCGCTGCGGAGCAAAAGTCCTGCATCCCAAAACGCTCAGCCCGGTCGGCGAATCCGGCATCCCCATCTGGATTCGCAACACGTTTGCTCCCGAGCGCAGGGGAACGCGCATCACCCCGGCCGGCCCGGCAACGGAAGCGGCAATCAAAGGGCTCGCTGTGATGACGGCTGATACCGATCCATCGCTGGCCACGGTCACTGCGGTAGGCGGTAATATGCGCAATCCAGATGTCGTCGGCCGCATTTTGACCGTGCTCGGCAGTCAGCATCTGAACCTGATTTCGATTCCGGCTGGATCCTTCGAGCTCAGCTTTTCCTTCGTGGTGGCCAAGCACGATTTGAAGTGCGCCCTCGAAGCGATTCACAGCGACTTCCGCCTAGACGCAGTCGATCTAAGAAACGGAAACGAAAGTATCCCGCCCGCTGCCGCTGCATGGACCTACGCGGCGCAAGACACGGCAAGCGCAGACTGAGGAAACACGTTCATTCATGGAAACCTATCTCTCTATCGCCCCCGACGTAAAACTCGGCCGCGACGTTAAGCTCTCCAAATTCATCAATCTTTACGGCTGCGAAATTGGCGACGAATCGAAAATCGGCGCCTTCGTCGAAATCCAGAAAAACGCCAGCGTAGGCAAGCGCTGCAAAATTTCCAGCCACACCTTCATCTGCGAAGGCGTCACCATCGAAGACAACGTCTTCATCGGCCACGGCGTGATGTTCATCAACGACAGCTATCCGCGCGCCACCGCCGGAGGCCAGTTGCAGACCGAAGCCGACTGGAAGGTCGAGCGCACCGTGATCAAGCAAGGCGCATCGGTCGGCTCCGGCGCGACTATTCTCTCTCGCGTGACCGTCGGCGAAAACGCCATCGTCGGCGCAGGCAGCGTGGTCACCAAAGACGTCCCGGCCAACAGCATCGTCGCCGGCAATCCGGCAAAATTTTTGCGATATGTCGAGCAAGTGTCATCAGGCAAATCTGTATCAGGCAAATCCATGGAGGTTGCAAAGTGAGCGGTTCTAATCATCCGAATAGCATTCCTTTTCTCGATCTCATCACCCCGCACGTCGAACTTGAAAAAGAACTGACCGAAGTCTTTCACAAGGCCCTGCACACCGCCGGCTTCATCGGCGGACCCATGGTCGAAGAGTTCGAAAAAGCCTTTGCCGCTTTCTGCGAAGTCAGCCACGCAGTCGGCGTAAACAGCGGCACCGACGCACTGCGCTTCGCCCTGATGGCGGCCGGAGTGAAAGCCGGAGACGTTGTCCTCACCGTCCCGAACACCTTCATCGCCACCACGGAAGCCATTTCGCAGGCGGGCGCATTGCCCGAGTTCGTCGACATCGACGAGCGCACCTATAATCTTGATCCGGCAAAACTCGCCGAATACCTCGAGAAACAGTGCGCCCAGAACAAAGACGGCCAGCTCATCAGCCGCCGCAGCGGACGCCCCGTCACCGCGATCGTTCCGGTTCATCTCTACGGCCAGATGGCCGACATGGACGCGATCCTCGCCCTGGCCGATCGCTACCACCTCATCGTCATCGAAGATGCCTGCCAGGCCCACGGCGCAGAATATTTCTCGCGCAAGCACAACCGCTGGATGAAAGCCGGCTCCATGGGCCGCGCCGCCGCCTTCAGCTTTTATCCCGGCAAAAATCTAGGCGCCTGCGGAGAAGCGGGCGCAGCCACAACCAAGGATGCGAATCTCGCCAAGGCCATGAAAATGATTCGCGACCACGGCCAGGCGCAAAAGTATTATCACGACATCGAAGGCTACAACGGCCGCCTCGACGCAATTCAAGCCGGACTGCTGCACGTCAAACTCGCGCACCTCGCCAAATGGAACGCGCAGCGCCGCGAGCACGCCGCCGAATACAATCGCTTGCTCAAGTCCGCAGACGTGATTCTGCCCTTCGAGCCGCAGAATTCCCGCTCCATATACCACCTCTATGTCGTGCGCAGCGCCGACCGCGAAGGCCTGATGGACCACCTCAAGCAAGCCGCCATCGGCAGCGGCATCCACTATCCGATTCCGCTTCATCAGCAAAAAGCCTACGCCACCATGGGCTACCATAAAGGCGATTTCCCGGTCACCGAGCAAACCGCCGCGGAAATCGTCTCCCTGCCAATGTTCCCGCAACTAACATCAGCCCAGCAGGCTCGCGTAGTCGAGGAAGTCCTTCGCTTCGCCTCAAGAACCCACCGCAAGCCGGTGGAAGCCGAAGCGCTTCCCGTGGGCACGGAACAGAGAGCGTAGAAAGCACCAGCACCCAGGGTGCCCCACGTCTCGCTTCTTTTGCGAGACGTGGGAAGCGCCACTGCACCTAAAAAATTCAATGCCCCGTCTTCCTACATACGTTCTGATCACCCCGGCGCGGAATGAAGCTCAATTCATCGAGCTCACCCTCCAGTCGGTGGTGGCGCAGACCGTTCGCCCGCTCCGGTGGGTGATTGTCAGCGACGGTTCCACCGATGGCACCGACGACATCGTAAAAAAATATTCCACCGCCAACCCCTGGATCGAACTGGTTCGCATGCCCGAGCGCAGCCAGCGCGACTTTGCCGGAAAAGTGTACGCCTTCAACGCCGGACGCGCCCGCGTGGCTGATCTCGACTACGAAGTCATCGTCAGCCTCGACGCCGATCTCTCCTTCGACGCGGACTACTTTTCCTTTCTGCTCGAAACGCTCGCAAGCAATCCTGCGCTCGGATTAGTCGGCACGCCATTCCAGGAACTCACCGGCGAAGTCTACGATTACCGTTTCGTCAACATCGAGCACGTCTCCGGAGCCTGCCAGATGTTTCGCCGCGAATGCTTCGAAGCCATCGGCGGCTACGTCCCGGTAAAAGGCGGCTCCATCGATCACATCGCCGTCCTCACCGCGCGCATGAAAGGATGGAAGACGCGCACCTTTCAGGAAAAGACATGCCTGCATCACCGCCCGATGGGCACGGCAGGCCGCAGCGTGGTGAAGTCGCGCTTCAAGCTCGGCATTAAAGACTACGCGGTAGGAAACCATCCGCTGTGGGAGCTGTTCCGAACCGCGCGCCAGATGATGCTTCCGCCGGCAGTCGTCGGCGGCCTTGCCACCGGCCTCGGCTATTTCTGGGCCATGGTTCGCCAGTTCGACCGCCCCGTCTCGCCGGAGTTAATCGCCTTCCATCGCGGCGAGCAGCTTGCTCGCTTAAAGAAATTTTTCACATTCAGCGCTCGCCGCCCGCAGAAACCCGCGCCGCAATCGATCGAGCACCAGATATAGCCATGCCCGCCGAAGCGACCCTAACCGAGAAAAATTCCCAGCCGGCATATCACGCTGCCGCGCGCGGCTCACTCATCATCAACGCCGATGACTGGGGACGCGACACCGAAAATACCAGCCGTATTTTTGCCTGCCTGGATTTCGGCACCGTCTCCTCGGCCAGCGGCATGGTCTTCATGGCCGATTCCGTGCGCGCCGCCGATCTGGCGCGCGAACACAATTTCGACATCGGCCTTCATCTGAACTTCACTAGCGCCTTCACCGTGCCAGTCACCGGAAAACTAGTACGTCACCTAAATCGCGTAGCCCACTATCTGCGCCGTCATCGCTTGTCGCAGGTCGTCTATCACCCCGGCCTCGCCGACTCGTTCGCCTACCTGGTCGCAGCGCAGCTGGAGGAGTTTCAGCGTATCTACGGCCACAGACCCGACCGCATCGATGGCCATCACCACATGCACCTCTGCGCCAACGTCCTGATCGCCCAGTTGCTCCCAGAAGGAACCATCGCCCGCAGAAATTTCTCCTTCCAGCCGGGAGAAAAAAGCGGAGTCAATCGCCTGTACCGCCGCTTCATCGACCGCCGTCTGGCCAAACGTCATCGCCTCACCGATTATTTTTTCTCGCTTCCGCCGCTCGATCCGCGCGAGCGCTTGCAGCGTATCTACGCCCTCGCAGCCAGCTCGACCGTCGAAGTCGAATGCCATCCCATCAATCCGGAGGAGTACAAGTTTCTCGCCGGGGGAGAAATTCTTCGCCTCACCGGCGGCCAGCCCGTCGCCAACGCCTACCACATCGTCAGCGGAGCGGCCTAGAGTATCGACAAGTTTCATCGCGGAGAGGTCGCCGTCGGCTAAGGCAGCGGCCAGAAGACCGGCCGTGGTGGTTCACGCCACTCGGGGGTTCAAATCCCTTCCCTCTCCGCCAAACCTTCTCAGCTCCTCATCCAAACTGAATCCTCAACATTTTCCAGTAGTCTTTATAGAGTGGTCTTTCATAAATGATTGAAATCTTAGGCAAGCAAATAAAAATTCAAGGGCAGTGGCTGAAGATCGCCCGCCTCGATGCGGAAAAGTATCTGTTCCTCGAAGATCCTGCGCCGGTCATCGAGCAGCTGCGCAAATCCGGCCAACGCGCCGATCTTTTCACCTTCATGCAGCGCGCCGCCGAGCCCGCGCCCAAATACAAATACCCCATGGAGTGGGATAACTTCGCCGCCCTGCCCATCTCCACCTTCGATCACTGGTGGATGAAGCAGCTCGGTTTCAAAGCCCGCAACAAAGCCAAGCAGGCCGAGAAGCGCGGAGTGCTGGTGAAAGAAATTCCATTCGACGAAGCGCTCATCCGCGGCATCTGGGAGATCTACAACGAGACTCCCATGCGCCAGGGCAAGCGCTTCCCGCATTACGGCATGACGCTCGAACAAATCCGTCCTTACGCCGCAACCTTTCTCGATCAAAGCGCATTTATCGGAGCCTTCCTCGAAGACAAGCTGATCGGTTTCGCCAAGCTCACCTGGGACGACACGCGCAGCCAGGCCGGCTTGATGCACATCGTCTCGCTCGTTAGCCAGCGCGAGAAAGCTCCGACCAACGCCCTGATCGTCCAGGCAGTGCGCTCCTGCGCCGAGCGCAAAATTCCCTGTCTCGTCTACTCCAACTTCGCCTACGGCAAAAAGCAGCACGACAGCCTCAGCGACTTCAAAGAACGCAACGGCTTCCAGAAGGTTGACGTGCCGCGCTACTACGTTCCGCTCAACGCCTTCGGCGCAGCCGCCTTCCGCTTGGGCCTGCATCGCCGCATCACCGACCACATCCCGGAATCGTTCATGTCGAAGCTGCGCGACTTCCGCACCCAGTGGTATAGCCGCAGGCTGCAGTCTTCGGCGGAAGCTCTCTAAGAAATCAATGCCCGGAATCGTCGGAATCGTCACCGCCATGCCCCGCAGCTGGGCGGAGCCACAACTCGCCCGCATGGTTGCGTCTATACGCCATGAGGATTTTTACGTCACCGGAACATGGATCGACGAATCCCTCGGCGTCTACGTCGGCTGGACCGCACTCAAAGGATCGTTCGCCGACGCGATGCCGCTGCAGAACGAACGCGGCGATATCACCCTGATTTTTTCTGGAGAAGAATATTCCGCCTCCGAGGCCATTCCGCAGCTGAACCAGCGCGGCCATTCGCTCAACGGAAAATATTCGTCCTACCTCGTGCATCTCAGCGAAGAGGCCCCGGATTTCCCAGCCAGCCTGAACGGAATGTTCCACGGACTGGCCATCGATCGCTCGCGCGCAACCGCGACCCTGTTCAACGACCGCTACGGCATGCACCGCGTCTACTACCACGAAGCAAAAGACGCGTTCTACTTCTCCGCCGAAGCCAAGGCCATCCTCGCCGCGCGCCCCGACCTGCGTAAGCCGTCTCCGCAGGGACTCGGCGAATTCGTTTCGTGCAGCTGCGTTTTAGAAAACCGCACCATCTTCAAAGACATTTTCGTTCTGCCCGCGGCCTCGGCGTGGACACTCAAAAACAAATCGGTCGATAAAAAAACCACCTACTTCGATCCTCGCCAGTGGGAAGAGCAACCCCCCCTTGACGCGGAATCCTATTATCAAGATCTGCGCAGTTCGCTTTCCTCCGCCCTGCCAAAATATTTTTCCGGGCCGGAGCGCGTCGGCGTGGCCCTCACCGGCGGCATGGACACGCGCGCCATCATGGCTTGGCACACGTCCGCAGCTGGCTCGCTACCCTGCTACACCTTCGGCGGAATGTTTCGCGAGTGCCAGGATGTGCGCCTCGCCCGCCAGGTTGCCGATGCCTGCCGGCAGACGCATCAAGTCATTGAAGTAGGAGACGATTTCCTAAGCCGCTTTCCGCACTACGCCGAGCGCAGCATCTATCTCTCCGAAGGCAGCGTCGATGTCTACCGCTCCTCCGACCTCTACGTCAGCGAAAAAGCCAGGCAGATCGCCCCGGCAAAGGTCGTCGGAACTTATGGCAGCGAAATTGTCCGCCATGCGGTGATGTTCAAGCCTACGCCGCCCGCGAACGACCTGTTCCGCCCGGAATTTCTCGAAGACGTGCGCCACGCCGAACAAACCTATGCCGCCATCCGCCGCGTGCATCCCGTAACCTTCGCCGCTTTCCGGCAATCGCCCTGGTATCACCACGGAATTCTCGGCCTTGAGCAGACGCAATTAACTGTGCGTTCGCCCTATCTCGACAACAACTTCGTAAAAGCCGTCTATCGCGCCCCCGCATCGGGCAACGCCAACGGGAATGGCAATGGCAGCCACAACGGTGATAGTGACGTCCGCCTTCGCCTGATTGCCGACGGCAGCGCCGCGCTTCGGCGCATTCCCTCCGACCGCGGCATCGGCGGCAACTCTGGTCCGCTCACCTCCGCGATCGCGCACAACTTTCTCGAATTCACCTTCAAGGCCGAATACGCCTACGACTACGGCATGCCGCAGTGGGTGGCACGCGTCGACCATATGTTTTCGCCGCTGCGCCTGGAGCGCTTATTTCTCGGCCGGCACAAATTTCTCCACTACCGCGTCTGGTACCGAGACCGGTTGGCCAACTACGTGAAGGAAATGCTGCTCGACCCGCGCACGCTTTCGCGCCCCTATCTGCAGCGCAGCAGTCTGGAAAAAATCGTCAGCGGCCATCTCAAAGGCGATCGCAACTACACCACCGCCATCCATAAAATGCTGACCATGGAACTTTTGCACCGTCTTTTCTTCGACTCTCAAGCATCTTGAATAACCCGTCTTGAATAATCAATGACCGCCGTTTTACAGGAAGAAAAATCGCGAGCCCAGGGTCCGGCGGCGGCGCCAAAGCATCCGCCAGCCGCCAAGGCCGCTCTGCAAGCCGCCCTGCTCACCGGCGGCCAGGACCCGCACTATGCCCACGGGCTGGCCATGGCCCTGGTCGCGAACGGCGTCCAGGTCGACGTAATCGGGAGCGACGCAATCGACAGCCCGCAAATGCACTCGACGCCCGGTCTCAGGTTCTTCAACTCAGTTGGGGACACCCAGGAAGGGAATCCCGCCGCCCGAATAAAGCGAGTTCTTCTCTCCTACGCCCGCCTCATGCATTACGCGGCCACATCCAAGGCGGGAGTTCTCCATATTCTCTGGAACAACAAAATCCAGTTTTTCGATCGCACCCTGCTCATGCTCTATTACAAGGCGTTGGGCAAGAAGATCGTGCTCACCGCCCACAATGTGAACGCCGAGCGCCGCGACTCGAAAGACTCGCCCTGGAACCGGTTCACGTTGCGCACCCAATACGCGCTCGCCGGCCACATCTTCGTGCACACGAAAAAAATGAAGGACGAACTGCAGACGCAGTTCCACGTCCCCGGCCGAGCCGTCACCGTCATTCCCTACGGCGTAAACAACGCCGTGCCGCAATCTGCCCTGACTCCGGCGGAGGCAAGAAAGCGCCTGGGCATGGCGGAAGACGAAAAGGTAATCCTTTTCTTCGGCGCCATCAAAATCTACAAAGGGCTGGAATACCTGGTCGCCGCATTCCAGAAGCTGGCAAGCCGGAATCCCGGCCTCCGCCTCGTCATCGCCGGCGAGCGGAAAAAGGGCCATGAGAAATACTGGAGCGCGATCAAGCAGGCGATCGACGCCGGCCCGAACCACGAACGCATCCTGCAGAAAATCGAATTCATCCCCGACGCAGAAACCGAACTGTATTTCAAAGCCGCCGACGTAGCCGTGCTGCCCTACGCGGAAATCTTTCAGAGCGGCATTCTGTTTCTCGCCTACAGCTTCGGCCTGCCGGTCATTGCCACCGATGTCGGTTCTTTCCGCGAAGACATCATCGAGGGCCGCACAGGTTTCCTGTGCCGGCCGCGCGACGCGAACGCCCTCGCCGAAGCCATCGAGAAATATTTCGCCAGCGATCTATTCCGCAATCTCCCGCTTCGCCGCCGCGAGATTCGCGATGACACTTTTGCTCAACACTCCTGGGAAGCAGTCGGAGAAATCTCGCGCCAGGTTTACGAGGGACTTCTCTAATGTCTCCGATGCAGGCCACCGCTGTGTATGTCTGCGGTATCCTCGGCCTCTTCTGGCTCGACCGCGAGCGCCCGGCGCGCACCTCATGGGCGGTGTGGATTCCCGTGATGTGGCTGTTCATCGCCGGTTCGCGCCATGTTTCGCAATGGTTGGGCCCGGAGCAGGCCGCCTCGCCGGAAGCGTACCTCGAAGGCAGCCCCCTCGATGCCAGCATCTACGCCCTGCTCATCGCGCTCGCTTTCTATGTTCTCTTCCAACGGCGAGACGCCGTCGCACGAATCCTCCGCAAGAACTGGCCCATCCTGCTGTTCGTCGCCTACTGCCTAATGAGCGTCTCCTGGTCCGACTATCCCGGCGTCGCGCTCAAGCGCTGGATCAAATCCCTCGGCGACTACGCCATGATCCTGATCCTGCTCACCGAAAAGGACCGCACCCAGGCCATCAAGCAGGCGCTGTCCAGAGTCGCGTTCGTCGTGCTGCCGGTTTCCGTCTTGCTTATTAAATATTTCCCCGACCTCGGCCGCGCCTACGCCGCGCACTGGGACGCCACCACCTTTTATGTCGGCATCGCCGACACCAAAAACATGCTGGGCATGATTTGCATGGTCTTCGGATTCGCCGCTGCCTGGCAGTTGCTCCATTGCTGGAGCGCGCCGCGCCGCGAGCGCAACCGCATTATGCTGGGGCAGGGCGCCATCCTCGGCATGGCCCTCTGGCTGCTCTACATGTCCGATTCGAAAACTTCGCTGGCCTGCTTCGCCATGACCACGGGATTAGTCGCGGCCCACACATTTCTACCGCCGGCCCGCAAACGCGCCGTACTACACATCCTGGTCGTGGCCGTGGTCCTCTGCTCGTTCTCGGTACTATTCCTCGGTATCGGCTCCGGTGCACTCGAAACCCTGGGCAGAAATTCCACGCTTACTGGCCGCACCGAAATGTGGGACCTCATGCTGCAAGTCCCCATCAATCCCGTCTTCGGCACCGGCTTCGAAAGTTACTGGCTGGGCAAGCACCTGACCTTCCTCTGGCAATACCAGATCATGAACGGCATCACCGAAGCCCACAACGGCTACCTCGAAACCTACCTGAATCTGGGCTGGGCCGGCCTTGCGCTGCTCGCCGTACTGTTCTGGACCGGCTACAGAAATATCCTGCGCCTGCTCGAAACCGATCCCGAAGCCGGCCGTCTGCGCCTGGGATTTCTCGTCATCGCCATCGTCTACAACTTCACCGAAGCCGGAATCCGAACCACGGATCTTGTGTGGATCGCACTTATTCTTGCTATTGCCGCTTTTCCCCAACTCCGTGCCGCCAAGACAACGGTGGTCGAAGCGCCCCCTGCCGTCAGGGAACCCGAGGAAGTGGAGCAGTTTGCCTAAACCAGACATGAAAACGGCATATTTGGTTCTCGCGCACAACAACCCGGGGGTTCTGAAGAAGGCGGTGGGTAGGCTCTCCTCGGAGAGAGCGAAGATATTCATTCACATTGATCGCAAGAGCCGCTTGGCCGACTTCTCCGGCGTACAGGCGCACAACGTCAGCTTTCTGAAAAACCGTGTCCCCGTGTATTGGGCCGAATTCTCCGGTGTCGAAGCCACACTCCGGCTGATGCGAGCGGCTTTGCAGGACAACTTTAAAGCCGAGTATCTTTTTCTTATCAGCGGGACCGACTATCCGCTGAGAAGCTCCGCGTACATCGAAAACCTGCTGGAGCGCAATCGCGGCGCGGAATTCATAAGCTTGGTGAAAGTTCCGTCTCCGGGAAAGCCTCTTTCCCGCATAAACACAGTCAGGTTTCCCTCGCATAAGCCCGTTCGTCGATTTGCGGCAAGAGCTCTGGCCAAGTTAGGAATGGCCCGCCGGGACTATCGGAAGCATCTCGTCGGTCTGGACGCTTATGCCGGCAATACCTGGTGGGCTCTCTCTCGGGAATCTTGCCACTACATTTTGGATTTCGTGGAACAGAACCCAAAATTCGTCGCCTATTTCGAAAGCGTTTTTGCTCCAGACGAGGCGTTCTTTCACACCATTCTCGGCAACTCGCCCTTCAAGCCGCGAGTTCGGAGAAACCTGCTTTACGAGGACTGGTCAACCCAGGGTGCGCATCCGGTTCCGATGGCAAAACAGCACGTCACCTTCTTCGCATCACGAGATGCCGTCCGCATCGGGGACGTGTATGGAGAAGGAGAGGCGGTGTTTGCCAGAAAGTTCGCCGACTCGCGTCTCGAGTTGCTCGATAAAATTGATCAGATGATCGAGACGAAGGAGTCGTCTTTGCCGGAACCCCGCACAACACAACCCGTTTTGGGAAGGGCAAGATAAAGGTTTTGGTCCCTTCGGTCTTGCCTCCCATTCTGGGGCTAAAACCCTCGCCCAGAAGGACACTTACGAGATCACGCCGCGATGTTGTACCTCTGTGTCTTGTGATCACTATGGGGAAATGTAGACTTTCTGCAGGTCGCACCAAACCTGGTCGCCTGCAGAAAACTTATGATGAGATTCAACCTCCCCCACATCGTTTTCGTGATCCTGCTGTGTCTATGCGGATCGTCTCAGGGCCAGGCTGCATGGTCCGGTATCATCGACCCCAGCCGCGCTATCGATTGGTCTCAAGCCGGAGCGACAATTTCCACCAGCCGCACGCAATGCGTCACCTCCGCCTGCACCACAGTTTCGAACGGCACCACCGTGACCGCAGCTTCCATCAACGCGGCATTGGCCTCCGCACCAGCCAATACTTTCGTGCTGATTCCGGCCGGAACCTATAGCATGTCAACCGGCATCATGTTTCCTATGGGCGGCAACATGAGCAGCAACTGCAGTTCCAACTGCTCCAACATCACGCTCCGCGGATCGGGATCGAACAGCACGTTTCTGACATTCGCCAGCTCCGCCGGCGGCTCTGGCAACTGCGGCGGCGACGACATTTGCGCCGCGCCTACCGACATCAATTACTCCGGCGGTCCCTCCAATACGGCCTCATGGTCTGGCACCAATGGCGCGAACGGCACGTACACCGCGGGGGCAACCTCCATCATTTTGAGCAGCACCAACAATCTTTCCGTAGGCAGCCAGTTGATCCTCGATCAGATCGATGATCAATCGGACAACGGAGCGCTCTACATCGGATGCGAGATTTACGATGGCTCTCCCGCGTGTTACTCCGGAGCGGGTCCGAATGGTTTCGAGCGCGGCGAAGGCTCCGTCTCCACCATCCGCGGCCAGCAGCAGATGGTCAACGTCACCAGCATCACTGGCAACACCGTCGGCATCACCCCGGGCATTTATGCCAGCAACTGGCAGTCGAGCCATTCCCCGGGCGCGTGGTGGCCGAGCCATCCCGTGCAGGGCGATGCCGTGGAAAGCATCTCGCTCGACCACACCAACGGCGGCATGGGCATCAATTTCTGGGACTGCACCGGCTGCTGGGTGAAGGGCATTCGCAGCATCCGCAACAGCACCACTGGAACCGGCTGGGGCCACGTCATGCTCTCGCTGTGCAACCACTGCACCGTGCGCGACTCCTACTTCTACGGCTACTCGGGCGACTGCTACGGCATCGCCGTCGACATCGCCAGCGACGCCTTGGTAGAAAACAACATCTTTCAGTATCCCGGTGCCTTCCAGTTTTACAATTCGGACTGCGAAGGCTGCGTCGCCGATTTCAATTATTCGGCAGGAACGCTATTTGGGACTGCAGGATCGAACTGGCTGGGTCAACCCTCCGACTATCACGGTACTGTACTCTTCGCCCTCACCGAAGGCAATATCGGAGCCGGGTTGTACGCCGATAGTTTCCACGGCACCCACGCTCTGAACACCTTCTACCGCAACCGCGCCGATGGCAGAGAACAGAATCAGGGATACGCCACCAGCTCCGGCACAGTGGCGTTACGTCTGAATCCCGGTGCGCGTTATCACAACGCCATCGGCAACGTGCTCGGAACGCCGGGTTATCACACGTATTATAAATCCCTGCCTCCCGGCACAAACATCTACACCTCGGTGATCGGGGCCGGTACCTACCCCGAAGGCAATACCAACGATAATCTGGTCGATCCTACGACAATGTACTGGGGCAACTGGGACAATGTCACCAACTCGGCCCGCTGGTGCGGAAACTCGTCGAATCCCGGATGGAGTTCGGTTTGCGGCAGCAAATCCGAAGTCCCCTCCGGTCTGGGTTCGTACTCGAACGCAGTGCCTTCCAATACCAGCCTGCCCGCATCGTTCGTCTACTCCGGCGCGCCCGCGTGGTGGCCGAACGGCAAAGCGTGGCCTCTGATCGGCCCCGACGTGACCGGCGGCAACGTCGGACAGTGCTCGGGCGGAAAGTATGACAGCTCGGAAGCCACCTCCAGTTCGCAGTGCACCGGCGGAAGCTTCACCGTGGTGGCCGGCGGCATGGTCACCAGCAATCCCGCTATGGACTGCTATTTGAGTACCATGGGCGGGACGGTCAACGGTATGGGCGGCGCCCTGACCTTTGACTCGTCAGTTTGTTATTCGTCTTCTAACGGCGGCAACCCTCCGGCTCCCCCTTCCGGATTGAACGCCGTAGTTCAGTGATCTTTCACTGACTCTCATTCATGCACCTGGCAAAGAAGGCTAGAAACGTTCTGCGCGGGGTCGTACAAAAATACGGCCCCCAGAGCGTAAAACGGTCCCTGTGGAATGCCGAATTTTCCACCGGGCAATGGGACTGCCTGAACACCACCGGCGGCGAGGGCGCTCATCCGCAAGTCGAGAAGTACGCCAATGGCGGCAGTGTTCTTGACCTGGGATGCGGCCCCGGCACCATCGCCGTCGAGCTGAATCCCGCCTCCTACACCTTTTACATGGGCGTCGACATCTCCGATGTCGCCGTAGAAAAAGCCGCAAAGCGCGCCCAGGAGACCGGCCGCTCCGAGCGCAACCAGTATCGCCAGTCCGATATTCTCACCTACAACCCGGACCGCCGCTACGATGTCATTCTCTACGGCGATTCCATTTACTACATCCCTCCCCGCCAGGTCGGAGCGATGTTGCAGCGCTATTCAAGCCACCTGACCGGGAACGGAGTTTTCATTGCCCGGCTTTTCGATGTGAGCGGAAAGTTGCGCTACACTCTAGACGCCATCGAAAACCACTTTGATATCGTCGAAAAGAAAATTAACCAGGAAACCCACGTGTGTATCGTCGTCTTTCGCCCAGCAGCTCAAGCCTGAAAAAAACCCCGAACCTTCGTGTACCTTAGTGCCCTTAGTGGTAAGCGAATTTAGGGCACTAACTTGCTAAAAGTTTTCCTTGATCGAATGTTCCCATCTCCGGAGGAAGTTTGAAGCCATTTGACCCCAGCGGCGCATTCCGCAACCCGGTGACTACCGGCAACGTGCGCCAGCTCGCCACCCGCGGCGCGGGCGCAACCCTGCTCGCCGGAGGCATGGGTCTGGCCGTCCAAATCGTCGCCGCCGTCGCCCTGGCTCGCCTGCTTGCGCCCAGGGATTTCGGCTTGGTCACCATGGTGACCACCTTCAGCCTGCTCTTC
>Ga0208690_1000056_pt1 | contig 26622 bp, 18 predicted proteins | sample June2015DPH_16_1_2_FD_184712 | JGI IMG/M metagenome (GOLD analysis project Ga0208690, IMG submission 184712) | Peatland microbial communities from SPRUCE experiment site at the Marcell Experimental Forest, Minnesota, USA - June2015DPH_16_10... | ecosystem: Environmental > Terrestrial > Soil >...
GGTGGGTGACGTTGGTCTGACTTAGTTCTTCGCTGATGGCGCCAGCAGCGACGATCTTTCCATTGCTACCCGCATACTTTCGCAGGACAGCCGCCTCCTCTTTTGAGAGGATGCGAACATCCGGCAGAATCAAAGCCTTCCCGTGGAACGACGCCAACGTCCTCGGAGTCACGATCTGATATTCGCGATGACTTTGTATCAGGAGCAGAAGCGTTCCCTGGTAGGAACGAAGAAAATCTTTCGTGAAGTAGTTGCGCGTAGCCGGAGAGAAATAGACGCCGACGGGATCGATCGCCGTCCGCGGACGATAGAAGGTTTTCTCGTGCGCGGCTATCCACGCGAACACTTGCTTCCGCGTGTCCAGGTCGTTGGAGCCGGACATGACGTGAGTCGCCGCATCCCACACATTCGCACCCGCCATGAGCTCCGACATGAAAAGATTCTTCATCGGCTCCGGGGCAGTGACTTTGGGATCGCCATCCCACGAATAATTCAGTATCCAAGTCGCCTTCCCCTGCGCGAATGCGCGGAAGGTCTGCATGCCGATCTGGTAACGAAACCAATCGAACGGCGTTCGAGAGGACGCCATGTGATCCCCGCTGCCAAATTCATATTCATGCGCAACCGCGTCGTTCACGGCGTAGAGACTATATACATCCGCACCGACACGCACGGCTTCTTCCTCAATGCCCGGATAAATTTCCGGAATGGTCTTGATCTGCGGATTTACCGACTTCGCCGTCCGATCGATCTCCTGCATGAAATCGGTCAGCGATTGGATCCGGAAATCGACCCACTGTCGAAAATTCGGATCCGAGAAATCTCCCAGTTTCAGGTCATGCCGCGCGTCCAGCCCAGTCTGCTTGCGAAAGGCCGCGACGGTGGCGTCATCGAAGCTGGCCCACGTGTCTTCCCAGCCATCGAAGTGCGTCATCCAGTACGGGATGTCCACATAGATTCCGTCAATACCAGTTGAGGCAATCTGCCGCACCCGCTCCATATAGGTCTTGCGCCACTCGGCCGCGTAGGGGCTGACCCACACATCCTCGTCGCCTTTCGCGATCCAGAAAGCATCGCCGCCGCCAAAGATTGCGGGTTCGCCCGTGATTTTGCGTTGCAACCAATCAGGATGATCTTTGGCTACCGAATGCGGCGATTGATCGGCGTTTGCCGTAATACATTCCAGCCCCGCGATGTAAACGAAGGCGTGGTTTCCCGCTTTGTGCGCGCGCTCGGCCACGGCGCGAATGGCGGCGAGTTTCTCTTCTGGGTTGAGGAAGCTCTCGTAACGGCCCGGGATATCGTTGTCCACTTCGATGCCGGACACGTGACTCTCTCCAGCCTCTCGGACAATTCGCTCCGCGCGGCCTGTGCCCAACGACCACGCCGCGATACGCACATAGTTTGTCCAGTCTTGATTCCGCGAGTCTAGGGTCGCCTGATCTCGAGTAACATCCTGACCCAACAGGAATATGCTCACGGAAACCAAGGCCGCAGCGACAGTCCAGGCTCCAGATTTTTTCATAGTTGCCTTTCCGATAACCGTGAACCGACGCGATCAGAATTCGAATCTGACTCCGAACTGGAAGTACCGGGGCAAGTACCCTGCTGCATCGCTGCTGATCGCCCCAAACTGAGAATCTCCAAACGCCAAATTGGACTGCTGGAAGCCGAAGCGCGGATGATTGGCAAGGTTGAAGATTTCCGCCCGCACGTCCAATTTCATGCCTTCACGGGGCACGAACGACTTATAAACATTCACATCCGCGTTGTGGATGCCTGCGACGCGCAGGCCGGAAAAGTAGCGCGGAGCGTTGCCCGGATTCTGGTCGCCGGGGTCGGCAAAGCAGTTTGAGTTGAAGTAAGAGAGCTGCGTTGTCTGCCAGGTCAGGGCGACGTCATTCATGCTCAGACCGGACTTGAGCTGCGGGCACACGACTTCGGGACGCTGAGTGCCGTTCGCCAGCCGCGGGGCGGCCATACCGAGCGCCATCGGCTGACCCGACTGTTCCGTGATCAATGTCGCAATCGACCAGCCTCCGACAACGGCGTCGACAGCACGGTTCATATCGCCACCAATCCATTGTTTGCGGCCGATCGGTAGATCAATAACGACTGCAGCCGCCAGCCGCTGCGGCGTGTCATTGGCGCCGATGCTGTGTTCCAAACTCAGACGATCCAGTTGTTGCGGGAGGCCGTACGCCAGAGAACCGATAAAGTTGTTCCTGCCTGCCGAGGAATCGTCGGTCGCCTTCGACACCGTGTAGCTGCCATCGAAGCTGATGTGGTGTGTGGTGCGCTTCTGGAAGCGAATCTGCATCGCGTTGTACCAGGAACTGGCTTCCTCCAACATCAGGCCTTCGAAGTCTCCTGAGAATTGCGGGTAGGAGTTGAGCAGATTTCCCAACGCGAGGGTTGGCTGGCCGTAGTTCGAATCGGGCTCATTGAAGCACGGGGAAGAGGCACAAGGTGGGCTGAACATCGAAGCGAATGGGTTACCCACCTGCGTTTGCAGAAAGTTGCTGACACAACTATCTCCTTGGCAATTCGGATCGGTGGGAGTTACGGCGGCTGAAATCTTCGCCAGCAGAGACGACGGAATGAAATCCCGGTTATTCGTGCCCGACCAGGGCAGATGGGTGCTGCGGTTTGCGGAGTAGTCCACACCAAGTACGATTTCGCTCGGCAGCGCCCGCTGGATTCCTACATTCCATTGGTAGATCTCGGCGTCTCGGGCCGCGGTCGTGCCGAGATCGTTATTGTTGGCGTATCCCCAGTTGGCCAGCGCGCCGTACTGCATCCCCTGCGGCCCCGTGAGTCCGCCAGGAAATGGATTTTCCAAAGTCGCGGATTGAGTTGCAAAATTATTGTTTGTGAAGAACATAGTCGCTGTCTTGCGGAAGGCGGTGCCGGGATACTGAAAGTTTGTGGCCGGGCTCATTCCGAAATACACGCCACCCCCGCCGCGCACCACCGTATTCGAATCGATCTGGTAGGCAAAACCAAGTCTCGGTCCAATATCTTTTCGGTATGTTGGAACACTTCTGTTGCTGGAGGTGGCGAACTGCGTAGTGCCATACAGCTCCTCTGTCGTCGGAAGATTCGCGATGCCCTGCATCATTGCCTGAGCGCTCAAGGTACCGGGTGGTGCGCTGCTGGGAACGTTGGCCAGATTGATGCTTACGCCGCTATCGGCGGTGAAATTGCTGAATTCGAGCCGGTTGTGGCGCTCGTTGTAGGGCGTGCTCCACTGATAACGCAGGCCGAGATTGAGCGTGAGCTTCGAGTTTACCTTCCAGTCATCCTGGATATAAAAGCCTGTCTCCGCCGATTTATTGGCCACCGAGGGATAGATGTTGAGCGAGGGCGGCGCGTAGTTTGCGGGGTTTACGTTGTCGGCATAGCCAAAGAGGAGGCTGGCAAACGGGTTGCCTGTCGAATTCCCAAGCGCATCCGTATCGCTGTTGGGAGTCGGCGAGGTGACGTAATCCGAAAAGTTAAACACGCCAGTCGGATTCGGCGGCTGAAAGAAGTTGTTATAGAACAGCCGCTGCTCGCCGCCGAACTTGATCAGGTGCGAACCGTGCGAGATCACCACCTGCGACGAATAGCTGTACAGGGTGTGTGCAAAGGTGGTGGCGATGCAGCACTGGTCGAAAAGATCGCTCCACGGCGACGCTCCCGTCATAGCGAATGTTGGCATCTGATCGATTCCGTTGGCTTGCTGTAAAAGAGCTGGCAATCCTTGAGCGCCGGTCGGCAGCGAAGCATTGAAGCTCGTGATCGTGGGAATACCGGACGTGGCCTTCTCGTGTACCCGATCGATGGCTGCGTGATTTGTCCAGACAGTTCTTGGGTTGACAGTCCAGGAATATTCGAACGAGCCGTTTTGCGCCGTGGTCGGGCCGTTCGCGATTCCATCATTATCGAAGCCGTCGCCCAGAGTCTCTTCGGTGGTGAAATTGCTCCAGCTCCGGCTGTAGCGGCCGTTGATACGCTGCTTATCGTTGATCTGGTGATCGATTTTGATATCGAACTGGTAATCCGGCGAATTCGCCGTAGTGGTGAAATTGTAGTTGTTGAATTCTCCCGGGAGGTTTGGTTGCGGGTAGAGACTGAGGACTGCCTGCCCGATAGGGTTGATTTCCCCCGAAGGAATCTTGTTGTTTGGAACCTGCGGTCGGCATTGGCCAGTCGCACAGGCAACCAAAGGTTGTAGCGGATCGTAAATGACATTCGCGGTCGCCGAAAAGTCGCCGGTTCGCTCCGCCGCGGTTGGCACGGATGCCACATAGCTAGTCGCGGAGATGCTGCGGACCTTCTCAAAATCCACGAAGAAAAAAGTGCGATCCTTCTTAATTGGGCCGCCGACGGAAAAACCACCTTGGTCGCGCCGGGAGTCAGGTTTAGGGTTGGGCTCTGGGTTGAAAAAGTCGCGCGCGTCCATCTGCGGACGCTGCAAGAAATACCAACCGCTGCCATGGAAGGCGTTCGTCCCGCTCTTCATGGCCATATTCACGACGGTGCCCCCGTTATTACCGAACTCCGCCGAGAAGCTGTTGTTCTCGACTTTTACTTCCTGCATGCTCTCCACCAGCGGCTCGTAGTAGACATTGGAGTTTCCGCCCTCGCCTTGTTCCGGCGCGCTGAGCAATGCGCCATCCAGCCGCACCTCGGCGGTCGCGTTGCGCTGCCCATTGGAAACGAAGTTTGTTCCTGAGGGATAGCTATCCTGTATACCCGATCCCGCGACCTCGGTCACACCCGCTGATAAAAACATCAGGCCGAAGAAGCTGCGGTTGATCAGAGGGAGTTCCTTCACATATTCGCTGGTAATATCCGTGCCCAACGTCGCGTTGTCCGTATCCAGCAGGGGTGCCGCGGCCGTAACGCTGATAGATGCCGATGCGCCTGCAATATTTAGCCGGAAGTTCAGGGACGACTCCTGATCGACGGCGAGAATCACCCCGGTTTGTTCCGCCGAGCGAAAGCCGGAGGCGTCGACCTTGACGGCGTAGGTGGAAGGTCGCAAATCGGTGAAGTGATACGAGCCCTTGTCGTCGGTAACCGCAGAACTGGCAATGTTCGTGCCAACGTCCCGGATCGTCACCCTCGCATGTGCGACAACCGCGCCCGACGCATCGGAAACTTCTCCGCGCAACTGCGCCCTGTACGATCCCTGGCCCCAAACGGAGATGGCTGAAATGATGATTATGACAACGGAAAACAGCACGGTGGCTCGGACACGACGACCGACCGGCAACCACTCTGCTCTTCGAACTTGCATGGACCGCCCCCTCCCACCAAGATCAAGCAGGTGTATTCGCAATGCTTGTGTTTTATAACGTTTACTTTCGCTCACACTATTACTTTCCATCCCCCCGCTTTGTCAAGCGCAAAAGGCAAATCCGGGTGATCGGCTGCTGCGTCTTGCGTTCTAATATCAGGCATGACCGGCGGACATCTCGATTCGAACTGCGCTTCCAGGAGTCGCCTGCTTTTTTCCGATGGTAGGCCTTCTCGCAGCTCCCGAGAGGCAATCAAACTTTGACAATGCCGGACATTAGAGCGTAAAACGAATCCATTCGCAACTCTTCGTAATAGTTTCGATTGATGAAGAGGATTTAGTTTGGAACAGCTGGCAAGAATGACAAATCAACCTCATCGGGTCAAGGGATCCGGGCGGACAGTCGCGCAAACCTGCTGTGTCTTGCTTGCTCTCGCGCTGCCTGTGTGGACTTCCAGGCAAAATAATTTGCCTCAGGAATCCACTTCTGCTGCTGCGCTCGAAGGCTCAACCGATCTTCAAATCCAAAGCTCGATCTTGCGAATCGAATTTGACCGCAACCTGCGCAGCCGTGTGGTCGCGTTGGTTGGGCCAAGTCCACAATTCCTGACCCCGTTTTCCGCGTCGGAAACGGTTACAGGTGTTCGCACCTGGAGCAATTTTCCCCTGAGCGCAAGCCGCCGGGAACATGTGTCGGACGCGTTTGGCTCTGGCGAGCGGCTCTCTTTGACGGGCAAGTCCGGCGATCTGCGCAAGGATGTTTCCGTCACGATTTACTCTAACTTCCCATCGATCGCCATCTTCGACGTTGCCTACACGAACGAAGGGAAGGCTCGACTCGCAATTCGCGGTTGGGCCAACCAGCAATATTCATTGCGCGCGAGCACCACCGAGCGCAGCCCCGTATTTTGGTCCTACCAAAGTGGATCCTACGAGAAGCGTCCAAATTGGGTGCTTCCGTTGCACGCCGGATTCAAACAGGAGAATTATCTCGGTATGAATGCCAGCGACTACGGCGGAGGAACTCCGATCGTTGATGTGTGGCGCAAGGACGTTGGCCTCGCGGTGGGCCACCTGGAACCGGGCCCTCGCCTGATATCGCTCCCGGTTTCGATGCCCGATGCACAGCATGCCAGCGTTGCAGTCCGCTCAACCCGCGAGCGCACGCTGGAACCTGGGGAAAGTTTCCATACTCTCCGCACTTTTGTCTCCGTGCATCAAGGCGACTATTTTCGCGCGCTCACCGAGTATCGCCGGCTTATGGTGCGGCAGGGATTTCAAATGGCGTCCGCGCCAGACAGCGCCTTTGGTCCCATCTGGTGCGCATGGGGCTACGGCCGGTCGGTGCAACTCAAGCAGGTCTACGACACGCTTCCGACGGTCAAGAGAATGGGCTTCTCCTGGGTCACGCTCGACGATGGCTGGCAGAACAATTACGGCGACTGGGCACTCGATCCCAGGAAGTTCCCCAACGGCGACGCCGACATGAAGGCCCTGGTGGATCGAATCCACGCGGAAGGTTTCAAAGCGCAACTCTGGTGGTCGCCGTTAAGCGCCGTCCCCGATTCGATGTTACTGAAAGAACATCCTGACTTCCTTCTGCTGAATCGCGACGGATCGAAGCGGAAAATCTCATGGTGGAATTCTTTTTACTTATGTCCATCCGATCGCGGGGTCATCGAATATCACAAAGCGCTGGTTCGCAAGATTCTTGGCGAGTGGGGATTCGACGGCCTCAAACTCGACGGCCAGCACATGAACGCCGTTCCGCCTTGTTACAATCCAGCGCATCATCACAAGCGCCCGGAAGACTCGGTTGAAGCGCTGCCCGACTTCTTTCGGGAGATTTACGAAACCGCCCGCAGTGTGAAGCCGGATGCGCTAGTGGAATTTTGTCCCTGCGGCACCGCCTATTCGTTTTTCACCATGCCGCATTTCAATATGTCGGTGGCGTCTGATCCGGAAAGTTCGTTTCAAGTCCGTTCCAAGGGCAAAACGTTGAAGGCCCTGATGGGCGATAACGTTCCTTATTTCGGCGACCATGTTGAATTGAGCGACCAAGCCATCGATTTTGCTTCGACCGTTGGGGTGGGAGGAGTGGTCGGCACACAATTCGTCCTCCCGAATCTCGTGACGAAGCACGGCAAGTCGGATCTCACTCCGGAACGGCAGAAAATCTTTGAGGAGTGGATGCGCATTTACAACGAGAAGATGATATCGCGAGGCGAGTATCTCGGAGATCTCTACGACATAGGTTTCGATCTCCCAGAGACGCATGTCATCCGGAAGGACAAGGAACTCTACTATGCGTTCTATGCCAAACGATGGAGCGGGCCGATTGAACTTCGTGGTCTGCAAGACGGCAATTATCGGATTATCGATTACGTAAACAATAAAGACCTAGGAACGGTGCGCGGCCCGAACGCCAAGTTTTCCGCTGGGTTTAGTCAACACCTGCTGATCGAGGCTCGGCCCGAATAAGGCTGCCCCAGTTCGATCCCGCGTTTGGTACCGGGCAGCGCACGACCGTGCCGTGCATCGACGACGAGCTCGGGCGGGCAGACGGGACTTTTCCCTAGACAACCGAATGCGGTGCGGGATAAAAGAGAAGTGCCAAAAGTATTTTCTATGGGCAGACCTATTGTGAACAGAAGTTTCTGAATGCTAAACGAAGAGCGGCAAAGAGCGATCATTGAGCTGCTCCGTCGGGATGGGCGGGTTCTGGTTGTGGACCTGGCGAAACATTTCCACGCTTCCCAGGTCACCATCCGCAAGGACCTGGATATCCTGCACTTGAAAGGCCAGATTCATCGCACTCATGGCGGGGCGCTTCCAGCCCGGGACGGCGCTCTCGAAGATCCCACTTTGCGAGAAAAAGAAAAGCTCCATCGCAAGGAGAAGATGCAGATAGCCGCGGCTGCGGTGAAGATGGTGTCCGAAGGGCAAGTAGTCGTTCTTGATTCCGGGACGACAACTACCGCCATTGCCCGAGCCCTGCGCAACTTCACAAACCTGACCATCATCACCAACGCGGTGAATATCGCCGCCGAACTCTCGGGGTCGGCGGTGGAAGTGATTCTGAGCGGAGGCAATCTAAGGAAGAACTCGTTTTCTCTGGTCGGGCCCATCGCAGAAGAGACGCTCCACAAATTGCATGCGGATATCCTTTTTCTCGGCGTGGATGGATTCGACGTTCAGTATGGAATCAGCACCCCAAATCTTTTGGAATCGAGAGTGAACCGCGCCATGATAGAGATCTCCAAGGTGGTGGTGGCGGTCTGCGACTCGAGCAAATTCGGGAAAAGAAGTCTCTCGCTGATTGCTCCTCCCTCTGCTCTTCAACACGTCCTCACCGACTCCGGCATTCCCAAGGTTGACCTGAGCGTGCTCAAGAAATCCGGGGTTGACGTGACGGTCGTCTGATGCTTACTCCGTAGAAGTTAATGGAACATCTTCGGAAGCTGCGTTGCGTTATCTTGACGCGCACGACATTGGATCGATGAAAGCATCGTTTGCTCGCGCTTGGCATATCTCGCTTCGCGGTTGTCACAAGCGTACTTCTCCGTTTTTGGACTTTGTGTGTGAAACTGGGCGAGATTTCGTTTTATTGTTATTATAGTTGCTAAATATTGCTATATATTTCGACTCTGGATAAGCCGGTTAATTCACTCGCATCAGGTTGGGAAGGAGGGAGCTTGATTCAGCGACGTTTAATGGACGGGCTCCGAACGTTGGTCGAGGCAAACGAGAAGGAGAAGGACGATCGCGGCACCCTGTACACTCCACTCGAAATCTTGCGTCAGCCCGCGACATGGCAGAAGACTTATCAGATTTGCAATGAGCGACGGCCTGAACTCTGCCAGTTCCTCCACGGAGTGGGGGTCGGAGAAGAACCAATGCATCGCCCCACCGTCTATCTGGTGGGTGCCGGCACATCCGATTATGTCGGTCGGGCTCTGACACCTTTATTGCGCCGGTTTTGGCGATGTGAGGTGCAGGCGGTTCCCAGTACCGACCTTCTGACGAACCTTGAAGACTTAGTCTTTGACGATCGGCCATACCTGTGGATCTCGTTTTCGCGCTCTGGCGACAGTTCCGAAGGGTTGGCTGTGCTCGAGTCCGCGATCGAAAGATACCCCAAGGTTCGGCACCTGATTGTGACCTGCAACAAGCACGGCCGGATGGCCGCAATTTGCGAGAAGACACCCCAACGCGCCTTTGTGCTCGCACTGGACGACACGGCGAACGACCGCGGGCTGGCCATGACCAGCTCTTTCACAAACATGGTGATTGCCGGCCATTGCCTGGCGCATATATTTTCTCCCGGCGATTACTCCGATACATTCGCTGTGCTGCAGCAAGCTGGGGAAGGTTTCCTAGAGCGCGCTGAGGAAGTTGCCACTGCCATCGCCCAGGAGGAATTCTTCAGGGCGTGTTTTGTGGGTTCCGGGGTGCTGCAGGCTGTAGCACGAGAGTCCGCCTTGAAGCTGCTGGAACTGACCGCCGGCAAAATAACCACCTTGTCGGAGTCCACGCTGGGACTCCGCCACGGCCCCATGTCGGCGCTGGACGAGAACACCGTATTCGTGAGTTTTCTTTCGCACGATCTCCGCCGCCGGAAGTATGAACTGGACTTGATCGAGGAAATCCGCAGAAAGCGGCTGGTAAAGCTTCTGGTGGCGATAGCACCGGAGCCAACAAGGCAGCTTGAGGGGCTGGCGGATTATGCGCTTTCCTTGAATACGCCCGACCTTGCCGACGCATACCGCGCGCCCTTGGACGTGATGCTGGCGCAGTTGTTGGGGCTGTTCAGCTCTTTGCGCCTGGGTCTCCAGCCCGATTGTCCCAGCCCAAATGGCGCGATCAGCCGAGTTGTGTCTCACGTGAATATCTACTAATCAGTAATTAGAACGATGCCGACTTTCAACTCTGCAATGGGATCGAATTTAAGAGCGGCGTCCCTCGTGGGTCTGGTCCTTATCTCCGTCTTTGCCGGATCCCTCGCCGCAGGACAGACTCCGGTGCTCTACGGAGTGTCTGCGGGAAAAGCAAATGCGCAGATAAGGGGGACAGTTCTCTCGTTGGAAAACCGGATGATCCAAGTGCAATGGTCGGTTGCCGAAGGTAAGCTAACCGCCCTTGCGCTGGTAGCGCGGGCTACTGGGGTGAAAACGTCTCTTCCGCGCGACCCTTTCAGCATTAGCTTCAACGACGGAACAACAGTCCACGCTTCCGACATGGTCATCACGGTGGTTCCGCAGATCGAGGATCTACCCTCGAACTCCGAAGCTTCGCGCGCGGCGGATCATTTCGCAGGCAAAGCCATTTCTCTGCGGCTGGAATACTCGGGCCAGGAGTCTGCGGAGAAACAAGACACGAAGCATGAGACGAAGAGATACGTTTCCATCGTGTGGCGCGCGGTGTTGCGCGACGATTCCAACTATATCCGGGAAGAAATCTCGCTCTCCGCTCCAGATGGCGATCAGCCGATTGCCGAAGTGCATTTATTCAACGGGAGTCTGCCTGGCGCGCGCGGCATCGGGACGGTCAAAGGTTCTCCGGTGACAGCCGGAGACTTATTTATCGGTTTCGAAAACCCTTTGGCCCAGTGCGAGGCGACAAACACTGTAACTTGCACGATGAAGCGGGAACTACCCCTGAGGAAGGGGCAAACAGTCGACTATTCGCTGGTGATGGGAGTGTCGCCTCCCGGCCAAATGCGCCGCGGATTTCTGAACTACGTAGAGCGCGAACGAGCTCATCCCTACCGCACATTTCTCCACTACAACTCGTGGTATGACATTGGTTTTGGGAAGCCGTATGACGCGGTCGCGGTGCTCGATGTCATCAACGCTTTCGGAACCGAACTGGTTCGCAAACGTAACGTGAAGTTAGATTCCTTTCTCCTCGACGACGGATGGGATAATCCACATTCGACTTGGCAGATGAACGCAGGTTTTCCGGAGGGCCTTACTCCTTTGAATCAGGCCGCACACCAATACGGTGCGGCGATGGGGATATGGCTTTCCCCATGGGGCGGCTATGAAGAGGCCAAACAGCAACGGCTTGAGTTCGGCCAAAATCACGGTTTCGAAACCAATGCTGGCGGATTTGCTCTCTCCGGACCGAAATACTACTCCAGATTCCGCGAAGTCTCACTCGACTTCATTCAGAAGGATGGAATCAACCAATTCAAAATTGACGGCACGGGGAATGTCGACAGCGTGTTTCCAGACAGTAATTTCGACAGTGACTTTGCAGCGGCCATCCGTTTGATCGAGGACTGGCGCGCACAGAAGCCAGATCTCTTCGTCAACCTCACGACTGGAACTTATCCATCACCGTTCTGGCTGCGCTATGCGGATTCGATCTGGCGAGGAGGAGACGACCACAGCTTCGCCGGAGTCGGCACCTGGCGCGAGAAATGGATCACCTACAGAGACGCGCAAACCTATAAAAACGTCGTGCAAGCCGGACCGCTTTTTCCCTTGAACTCCCTGATGTTGCATGGGCTGATTTACGCCCGGCAGGCCGAACATTTGGACAGCGATCCCGAAAGCCACTTCCAAAATGAAGTCCATTCGTACTTCGGCAGCGGAACCCAACTGCAGGAGTTATACATTTCGCACTCACTCCTCTCAAAGAATGACTGGGATCAGCTGGCAGAAGCCGCGAACTGGTCACGGCAAAACGCAGAGGTTCTCCGGGACACACACTGGGTGGGCGGCGATCCGGCCAAACTGAAAATTTACGGCTGGGCTGCCTGGTCGCCGGCCAAAGGCATACTCACACTTCGCAATCCGAGCGACAAGAGCCAAAGTATCTCGATCGACGTCGGCCAGGCCTTAGAGCTACCCTCAGGCGTGCCCGGTCGATTTCTGGCACGTAATCGTTGGAAGGGACAAAGCACGGCTACGCCACTGGCGCTGTCAGCAGGACATCAACACACCTTCACCCTCGGACCGTTCGAGGTCCTGACCTTTGAAGCTCAGCCGACGCGTTAACATTTGGCCGGCGTCAGAGCGGCAAGGGTGAAAGGCGCTGTTTTATTTCGCGTAGCCGTTTCGCAGAGGCGCTGCGATCAGAATGCACCGCTACCGATGCGGAATTCTGTGAGGGGTTTGAGATTCTTCTTGTAACCACTAGTAACTGCGTATTCCTTCCCACCTTTAACGCGGAGACCACACTTTCCCGTCGAATACGGCTTGATCTCCACCACAAACGAGGTATTCACGAGCGCGGATCGGTGGATCCGAATGAATCCGTATGGCTTCAGCTTTTCTGCCACCATCGAGATCGACTCGCGGAGTAGATAGGAGTCCGATTCCCGCTGCAGGGACACATAATTGCCCTCGGCTTGAACTGCGACCACATCGCCAGGATTGATGAACAGAATCCTTCCTTTGGCTTTGATCGCGATCATCGGGTGACCTGGACGAGGCAGCTTCTGCAACTGCGGCAAAGCTTCGATCAATTTTGCAGCTCGCTCGCCCTTTGCTCTCCGCGAGGCCCGGTCCAAGGCTTCGTTGATGCTCTCGTTCGAAAAAGGCTTTAGCACGTAGTCTACGGTGTGCCTCTCGAAGGCTGCGACCGCGTGTTCAACGTGCGCCGTTACAAACACGATAGAAGGTAGCGGAAGGTTTCGTTCCCTAAGCCGGTCTACGAGTTCAGTGCCCGGCAGGTCCAGCATATTGATGTCGAGGAGCAAAACATCGTGAGAATCCGTGGCCAATTTCTCGAGCGCCTCGCTCGCATCGTTGGCCGAATCGAAATACTCCACGTCGCTCCTTGCCGACAGGATATTTGCCAGAGCCGTTTGGGCCAGGGGCTCATCATCCACCATCAGCACTCGCATGGTTTCCTCATCCACCTGTGTTCGGTCCGCTGTGCGCGACTTGCATGGCTGCTCCGGACCTGAACTTAAGGCCAGGCAAATCTGCGCCCCAACCCAGCCGTCCATGAGCGACGATCTGCACGCCCCGTTCCATTTCGTATCAGGCCACAATCTCGTCTTATTTCGGATCAACCTTTGCAAAGAACTTCCGCATATCGTCAAGCAAAAGATCGGGTTGTTCCAGAGCCGCGAAGTGTCCGCCTTTCGGCATTTCAGTTTTTTGTACTACGTTGTATGTTTGAGAAATCCAGCTAAACGGAGACGCAAATACCTCCTTTGGGAAATCGGCGTACGCCACGGGAGTCTCCAGCCGCGGAAGTCTCGCCATTTCTTCGCCGGTGAGCCGGTGCTCACGATAGATTCGCATGGCGGAGCCGACCGTGCCGGTTGCCCAATAGAGCGTGACATTGGTCAGAAATGTGTTGCGGTCCACCGCCGTAAGAAAATCTCCGTTGTTGTCAGTAAGCAGTTGAAATTTACTGATCATCCACGCCAACCACCCTACCGGGGAGTCCGTCAGGGCATAGGCGAGAGTCTGCGGTTCAGCCGCCTGAATTCTGAAAAAGCTGCTTTCTTCGCGGTCAAAGAACGAAAATCGTCTACGCTCCGAATCGCTCATTTGCGCAATTGCTTCCGGGTTCGGCGGGTCTGCATAAAGAAGGTTCAGATGAAGCCCGATCACGTGCGCGGGCGCTTCGTAAGCCATGTCGCGTGCGATTTCTGAACCCCAGTCGCCGCCCTGGATACCGTATTTGGAATACCCCAAACGATCCATCAGAACGACCAGGGCCTTCGCCATACGCTGTGGGCCCCAGCCGCGAGTTGTGGTGGGTCCGGAGAACCCAAAGCCAGGAAGCGAAGGAATAATGACGTGGAACGCCGGGAACATGCTGTCTTTAGGATGGGTAAGCGGCTCGATCAGTGCGAGGAATTCGAGAATGGAACCGGGCCAGCCGTGAATCAACAACAAGGGTATTGCGTCGGGGCGGGGCGAGCGCTGATGGATAAAATAAATCTGCTGTCCATCAATTTCTGTCGTGAACTGGTCGAACCGGTTGATCTTGGCTTCTTGGGCGCGCCAGTCGTAGCCGTTCTGCCAATAATCCGCGAGTTCCCGGACCTTCTTGATATCGGCGCCGTACTCCCAGGTCGTGCCCGGAAGTTGATCGGGCCATTTGGCTTCCCCCAAACGGTGCCTAAGATCGATTAGAACGCTGTCGGGAACATGCACTTTGAACGGTCGAATTGCTGCCGTTGTGGGGTCCGTTTTGGCCGTCAGTTGCACTTGGCCAAATGAAATTGAGGGGAACAAAAGCAACGCGGCCAGCAGAAGTCTCGCGCACCGCGAGGCTCTCGTTTCCGCTCTCTCGAACCCAGTTTTCATCACGCCCCTCACACTCCAGTGTTAACCGAATTGACGAGGAAAAAACTCGGGCACGACCCCAACAATTTCTTCCAAGCTGCGTCCTACATTGGAGCTGTCGTTCCATCCGACCACACGCCAGTGCCCATCAGGAACATATCGATCGGTTCCGGGTTGCCTTTGTACGATGGAGCCAGCAAGAGCGGAGATCCGGGGAACGGTTCCGACAGATGATTTGAGGAGTCCACCAGATTTGCGCCCCATACCGTACCGAGCGGCATGTAAAACATAAGATGGGCCATGTTGTGGCTGCCCGCGTCGGTAAGATACGCATCCTTGGACATCATGTAGCTCATCGCGCCAGCTTCGAGCGTCGGCAGTTCCTTTTTGTCAATCGCAGCCTTGACGCTCTCCTTGATTTCTTCTTTCGATTTTCCAGCCAATACCAATTTTGTTCTCATCAACGTAATGGGCAGCACCGTTCGAGCGGCAGGTGGATTTAAGCAAATCGGACTGCGATTCTTAGGGTTCCAAAACTCGGGGCTGTCGAATGGATTCATCCATGCGCGTTCTACCATACAGACAAAGCCGTTCTTGCCTTCGACCGCGGTCTCGTAGCCGTGCGGTCCCAGGACCATAACTTTCGCGTCACGGGAGATGGACGGAGGAGCCGCGGTCCGTGCCAGAGCAATCTCAGCGTTTCGATCCGCGATCAGGTATTGATCCAGCGGAGCCATGCTGGGATAAGGATCCTTTTTGTCTTGCCCCTGCACGTGCCCAGGCACCACAATGGCAAAAATCAGGGCGAATATCAGAAGAGCACCTGCGGTAAATCCCTTTTGGTTCATCGGTTCTCCTAAACAGACTTGGCCGTATCTTCATCGGTGCTGACAAGGACACCGGTGAGCCGGTGACGCGGCTCCCCGAGTGGAATTGGCTGGCGCGATTGCGAGCATATACCTTGGCGGCTGATACGGCGTCAAATCCCGTTGCTGACTGCAGACGGAAAGGTATCTTTCCCGCCGAAATAGCACTCTATTGCCTCCACCTTCCCGTCTTTAAGCCGGAAATACTCCACATTCCGGAATGACTTACCGTTTTTCGTGTGGCAAAGATACTTCGCAAACGCCTCGTTGCCACTTGCGACCACCCGCTCCAGGTCAAACTGTCCGATAAAATTAATCTGTGTATCCCAGCAATTCGTTTTAAAAGCGCTCTTACTGATGTGGTCGTCGCCGGCCGCGCTCGAGAAGGTAAAGTTGTCGGCCAGCAGGACGTCAAATGGACCCCAGTCCTTCTTCTCCACCTCCCAGGTCTTGTACCACTTCCGAACGATTTCTTCGGTTGTCGCGCTCTGCCCTGCTCCTGCGCGCGCGCTTGCCGTCACAGAGAACGCCGCCGCTCCAACCAGTGCGCAAGCTCCCGCTTCGAGCGCCTTCCGCCGTGATATTCCTATCCTGGCCATGTCCATCCTCCTTTTAGTTTTTGGGTTTTGCGGCCCTAAGTATACGAACCGGTTGGTATGCAGAATGCAAAACTACCCTCACACAACGATGCGATCAGCCTCTCTTGCGGTTGCCCGATGCGCGAAGAGACTTTAGCCAATCCACGATGTTTCTGATCCCCGCTTTCATTACTTTCGCATCCTGAGCATTCTTTGCCAGCGACCCATAACCTTCAACCATCGCGATCAGTAAGCCAGCGGCGTCAGCGGGTTCCACGTCGCGGCAAACTTTTCCGCGAGTCTGTCCTTCTCGCAAAGCGGCCGCAACGCCCTCCCGCCAGGCATGGAACACCGTCGCCAGCCGCTTGCGGAATCCCTCGTCAAGGGGAGACATTTCCTGCGCCAGATTATTCAGGGCACAGCCGCCCCGTACATCCTCGGGCCGAACTGATATATCTCGAACAGCGCCGATCAAAGCGTCGACAGGGTCCTTGCCCCTCAGTAGAGGACGCAACCACTTGGCGCGGACGTCGGGGGCGATGACCTCTTCCACGACGGCGTACCCCAGGGCTTCCTTACTGTCGAAGTGGTAGTATAGCGCTCCCTTGGTTACCCCAGCCGCGGCCAGAATTGTGTCTAGACTGGCACTCTGGAAGCCCGATCTGTAGACCTCACGGGATGCGGCCTGCAGCAAGCGATCCCGCGTGCGCTCTGGATCGCGCGGCACAGCCCCGCTGCGTCTCGATCTCTTTCTAGCAATTAACATACCAACCAGTATGCATGTTGCGGACTGCAATTGTCGAGGCAAAACTTCTTGCCGCGTCCCCCCGCGTCCCGAATCTCATAGCATCTCCGGCGATCTCTACTGATATCCGCACGAATTGATCAGCGAGCTGGTTTGGCTTTGTTTCTGTAATTGGTCAATTCGTCACTCTCTGGCACCGCAAACACGCACCTGAGCAGTGGAACCTCACGTATTTCCTTCCAAAGACGGCCCTCGGCATGCCTCGTTCCACAGCAGCACTCTACGCGGATGCACCCGCAACCAGTCAGGCAGAGATAGGCGGTCGCAGGCGCGGTGGGGGACTCTGCCGAAAATTAGCTTGTGACAAATCCGGTGTGATGGAGGAAGTGATGAGTTTTAAGCTGAAATCTCAGCCCATGTTTGGTTCCCCTCGCCTCAGCGGACGATTTATGCTGCCGGCGCTGGTCGCTTTATCCGCGCTGTTGTTGTGTTCTGCGGCATTCGCCCAGACCTCAGTGTCGAACGGCAGCATTTCCGGCACGGTGACTGACGCGAGCGGTGCAGTCGTGCCCAACGCCAAAGTCACCATGACCGGCCCCACTGGGCAAATTGTCCGTGCGATTACCAGCGATGCTGGAACGTATTCTTCTGGCGCGCTGGTCCCGGGCACGTATTCCGTGCGCGCAGAGGCCAAGGGCTTCAAGACGACGCAATTGTCGGTGGAAGTTCAGGTGAACAACACCGCCAACGGCAGCATTAAGCTCGAAATAGGCCAGGAAAGCACGGTAGTTGAAGTACAGGCCAGCGAAGTTGGCGTCAACACGGAACAGGCCGAAGTGCAGGGCGTCCTCACTGCGTCGCAAATTTCAAACCTTCCGGTAAACGGCCGCAACTTTCTTGATCTGGCGCAGCTTGAACCCGGCGTGCAGATTCAGGACGGGGCAAATTTCGATCCGACCAAGGTTGGCTATTCTTCGATCTCCTTTGGCGGCCGTTTTGGACGCACCGCCCGCATCAGTGTTGACGGGGTCGACGTCAGTGACGAGACCGTCGGCACTACGACCGAAGACATCCCGGCGAGCTCGATTCAGGAATTCTCGCTGGCGCAGTCCAGCCTGGATCTCTCGAACGATCTGACTTCGTCTGGCGCGGTGAACGTAACCACAAAGTCCGGCACCAACGCCTTCCACGGCGAGGCCTTCGGCTTCTTCCGCGACAGCAGTGTTGGCGCCGCAAACCTGCCCTCCCCCCTCGACCCGGTGACGGGCCAGAGAATCGCAACTCCCTGGCAGCGCAACCAGGAAGGCGCCGATTTTGGCGGACCGATCATAAAGGACAAACTGTTCTTCTTCCTGGACGGCGAGCGCACGCTGCAGCATGAGGCTGCGCCGGTTCTGCAAGCGTCTCCGTTCCAGGCCTATTCGGGAACCTTTCAATCTCCCTTCAAAGAAGACGAGCTGACCGGCCGCCTGGACTATTCTTTGACCAAGACCGCGCGCCTTTTTGGTCGTTTCAATTACTTCCAGAATTCAGCCGACGCCACGTTCTTCTCGAGCAGTTTCTCTGTTTACAAGAACAAAGACTATACGCGAAATGAAGTCGTAGGCCTGGATTTCAACACCGGGAAATTTACCCACACCATTCGCTTTTCGTATTTGAAGTTCCAGAACCAGATCGTCGATGCCACCACGGGGACGGATCTGCCATTCGCCAATCTCGGGGTCAATATCTTCATCGGAAGCTTCAGCACGGGCCCGAACGAGTTGGCGCCGCAGAGCACTCCGCAAAGCGACCATCAGATCAAGTATGACGGCAGCAGGATAATGGGCAAGCACATTCTGCGTTACGGTTTTGGCTACAACCATATCCAAGGCGGCGGTTTTGCCAGCTTCTTTGGTAGCGCTCCGCAGATCAGTGGTAACACTCCTGCCCCGGACGGCAACCCGCTAGACGATCACATAAGTCAGGTGCTCGCATCGAATGGTCAAGGCTTCTCCACCACTGAGCCTGCCTTGGGGTTCCCGGCAGGCGGCTTGGGACCGGACAATCGCTTGTCTTTTTATGTCGGCGATAGCTGGAAGGTGCGCTCCAACCTGACCGTGGCTCTCGGTTTGCGTTGGTCACGCGATACTGGCCGGACCGACAGCGACCTTCCCGCGATTGCTCCCATCAACCAGTACTTTCCTGGACACGGAAACGCGGTGAGAAATCCCAATCGCAACTTCGCTCCGCAATTGGGCGTTGCCTGGGATCCGAAGGGTGACGGCAAGACCGTGGTTCGGGGCGGCATCGGCCTTTACTACGAGAACGTCATCTTCAACAACGTGCTCTTCGACCGGCCCTCGCGTTTACAAAGTGGTGCATTCCTTCAGATTGTGGAACCCTGTTCAAATGGCACAGGCGTCCTCGGGCCTGATCCAGCGCAACTTGCGTTGGGTGAAACTACGGCAACTGCCTGTTCGGATACCATCGGCAATGCGGCGTCGACCATAGTGGCCTTCGAGAATACGTTCAAGGCCAACACGCCGTTCAGCCTGACCAACCCCAATGGAAGTTACATCGGCAACTTTTTGAGTGCAGGCGCCAACGTGAACGCATACGACAACAGCCAGGGACTGTTCGATTCCAACTATGTCAGCCCACGCGCCGTGCAGATGAACCTCGGTATCCAGCGCGAAATCCGGCACGGAATGGTGCTCAGCGCGGATTTGCTGCGGAACGTCGAGACCCATGCCCTGCTCGCGGTTGATCTCAATCGCGCTGGGGACATTTCAAACTTTAACCCTGGCAACGCCGCCGCCGCGATCGCCGCGACCGAGACGGCTTTCGGACACCCTGGAGACCTTCAGTCGACCATCAATGCGGGAGCTAAGGTCGGCGATTTCGTAGGGAACGGGATGGGAAGCCCTCTTGACACGGGCGGAGCTTGCGCTTGCGCCTTCACGGGGACCAATCCAGCCCTTGGTCAGTTTTACATGCTGGAGCCCATCAGTCGTTCAGTCTACAACGCCCTCCAGATGAAGTTGACGGAGAACGTGGTGAACCCGGCTCCGGGGCTGAAGGCGGCAAACTTCCAAGTCGCCTACTCGCTCTCGAAATTCGTAAATCCCCTGGCCTTCCAAGGGCCCCCACCTCCCGGGAATCCGGCGGCTCAAAATGATCAGGATTTCGTCCTGACTGCGATCGACAACGATCAGCCGCTGCGATTCATGGGGCCGTCACTGCTCGACCGCACCCACCAAATCTCTTTCGGCGGGAGCTTCGATATACCCCATGGCTTTCGTTTTGGGGTCATCTCTCACTTCTATAGCCCGCTGTCCAGCCCGGCAATTGTCGGTCAAAATTTTACTCCGGGGCAAATCTACCAGACTGACTTCACCGGCGGTGGTCTTGAGAACCAGCCCTTGCCCGGTACTTCCAACGGCGCGTTCATGCGCCAGTTTGGAGTCACTGGACTGAACAATGCAATCAATGGCTACAACGCGATCTACGGAAATGAGCCAACTCCGGCCGGGCAGAAGCTGGTTACCGCCGGCTTGTTTAGCGTCGCGCAACTGCAACAGATTGGCGCCGTGGCTCCGATACTGACGCAGGCCCCGCCAAACCAGTTGACTTATCCATGGACTAGAGCCTTGGACTTCAAGGCTAGCTGGGCTCGTCAGTTCGATGAGCGGTTCACGATTGAACCTAGTATTGGCTTCTACAATGTGGCCAACTTCTCCAACTTTAATCAGCCTCCGGGCGTAATGACCGGCTGGCTTACGCAAGGTGACGGTTCGATCAATAGTATTGCAGCTGGAAGCTCAAGCGCTCAGTCCTTCCGTGTCGGGAATGGAACGGGCGTATTCGGTCTGGGTTCCCCTCGAGTGCTGGAGTTCGGTTTGCATCTGAACTTCTAGCCCCGGGCAGTAAGTGCACTTCGGGCCACCAGTGAACGCTGGTGGCCCGTTGTTGCTTGGTGCGGCGTTGAGGCGTCCTGATGGACAAAATGATTCAAACCGCGCCTCTTACCGACACGTTCACAATCGGCCCTTTTGCCTTGCCGACTTCGAGCCAGCGGAGGCAGATGCGTCTGGGAAGAATTCAATAAAATGGGGCCGCGATCAATCTTCCAGTCGCCGTTGCATCCTGCAGGGCTCTCTCGCTCTCGGTCACGCAGCTTCTAAGCTAAAGGGCTGGCCGAAGAGGCTAGGTGACAAATGGCACAGCGCTCCCGGAGAGCACTGTGCCGCAAATCATCACTCAACGTGATCCGGCGGCTGTTGATTCATATTGACGAGTAGTCGGCAACCCAGAAGTTGGGCCGTATCCCGGAAGGCTAAACATCTCGATCACGTTTCGGCCAATTTGCTTAACGCCAGAGTGGCACTTCTTTTGCCAAGACTTTCAGCACGCTTACCGATCTTCTTAAGTATCAGTTCGAGCTGTTGCATCTCCTCTGAAGAGACGTCATGGAAGGCGCGTTTGATGAGTGCCGTGTGCCAGCGAAAGATAGGGACAAACATTTGCCGACCTTTGTCAGTCAGTGACACCGTTCTGATCCGACGATCATGGCTGCTCTCTGCGCGACTGACAAAGCCCTTCTTGTATAGACGATCCACCGCTACGCTGACCGAGCCTGGATTGAGGTCGACCTTCGGGCCGATAGCGTTCACCGGCATCGGTCCCTTATGAAGCAGCACTTCGAGGACCCGAAAGTCAGACTCCCCCAATCCCTTTTCCAGTAGGGTCGGAAATACATAGCGCGACATCGATTGCCAGGCTTTCAGCATAATCAGCCAGGCATGAAGGGCTTCGGGAGGCTTTTTGTGCTTTTCCATAAAAATATGAATCCCCTTAAGTATAGTCGCTATCATATATATCGATATCGATACGAATGACATCGATGGAATAAAGGGAGGCTACCATGAGTAATACGACCACCGCCGCTCCACCGCGAACTTCGACCTCAACGACCACCTGGAACATCGATCCGGCTCACTCCGTCGCGGAGTTCAAGGTCAAGCACATGATGATCGCCAATGTGAAAGGACAATTCGCCAAGGTTTCGGGTGTGTTGGTCCGGGATGAATCTGACCCGGCGAACGATCGCGTGGAGGCCACGATTGAAGCGGCTTCTATTCACACCCGCGATGAACAGCGCGATGCTCACCTAAAGAGCGCCGACTTCTTTCATGTGGAAAAGTTCCCGACGTTGCACTTCAAGTCAACGGGGGTCAAGGTCGTGGGCGAGGGAGAATTGTCGTTGGAAGGCGACCTGACCATTCGTGGCGTTACCCGCAAGGTCCAGTTTGCGGTGGAGGGGCCCACTTCACCTACGAAAGACCCCTGGGGCAACACCCGAATTGCGATCTCTGCGAGCACAAAGATCAACCGCAAGGACTTCGGCCTGACGTGGAATGCTGCGCTCGAGACTGGTGGCATTCTGGTCGGGGACGAGGTCACCATCACTCTCGACGTAGAGTTCGTGAAGGCCTAACTCCTTGGCGGGAAACAGGGGCTAAGTTGATCGCGACGATGCTCCTCCAGCAGGGTGTATTTCTCGGGCTGACGGTCGAAGGTTTGTTTGCACCCTGCACAGCAGAAGTAAACGTCGCTTCCCTTGTGCGCTGACTTGTATTTCGCTCCGCTTACATTTACAAACATGCCGCACACCGGGTCGCGGGCTTCGTTCGGCGGGGGCTGGGTCAGAACTGGCAGAGCAAGACCTGGCAGATCCAAGGCGGTCGGCGTGCTCTTCTCTGGCTCTGCAACGACTTTCGCTCCAGCGCCTTTGAGGAGGATGATCTCGGCAAGAATGCTCACCGCGATTTCTTCGGGCGAAGCCGCGTGGATATCGAGTCCGGCTGGCGCGCGAATCTGGCTCACTCGGTCGGAGGGCACTCCCGCTTCGCGCAAATATTCGAGCACCTTCTGCGCCTTGACCTTGCTGGCCACGAAAGCGACATACTTCGCGCTGCTCCGGGCCGCCCGTTCGAGTGCTTCTTCGTCACCTTCTCCCTGCGTCGAGATCACTATGAAAGTTTCGCGTGCAATCCCAAGCTTATTCAGCCCCAGCTTGTCCAAATTGACTTCGCCAAAATTCGAGTCGGTCTGAAGCAAGTCCACATCCGGAAACTGCTCCAGGTCCGCACCCGGGGCAACTGCGGAGATTCTGTAGCCTATGGTTCTGCCCAGCCGCGCGAGTGTCTGCGCGATCGGAGAGTGTCCAAAAATAAGAATATGCGGCTTGGGCAGGACGGGCTCAATGTAGATATCCAAGGTGCCTCCACTGTGGCAGGTCATGGTGTAGTCAACGATCCCCTCTTCCGGCGCGGCCGTGGGGCTAATGCGCACCAGCCGCGGCTTGCCATCAGCCAGTGCTTTCATGGCTTCCTTGATCACCACCGGTTGAGCACAGCCACCGCCGATCCAGCCCCACATTTTTCCATCGGCCAAGATGATCGCCTTGTCGCCCGGTTTGCCGGAAATAGGAGCCTGGAAACGCACCACAGACGCCGTGACGAAAGGCTCGCCCTTCGCCAGTAGTTCCGTCGCCTTGTTGAGAAAACGATCAAACATGGTCAACTGCTCTAGAGATGTTTCTCCAGCGCCAACAAGCTTTCCAGGTTGTGGGCCGGAGCGAAAACATCGATGTGGGGCAAGGCTGCGCTCATTCCGATTGTAATTGGCTGGTAGTCCTGGAGACCCAACAGCGGGTTCAACCAAATGAGTTTGCGGACACTGCGCTTTACAGCGCCCAACTCCGTAGCCAGCGCACTGGGCTCTCCCGTGTCCCAACCGTCGCTCAGGATCACGAACAACGTATCGCTGGACCGCAGCTTTCGAGTGTAATGCTGATTGAACTCTCGAAGCGACCCACCGATGTTAGTGCCGCCCGACCACCCCGCCGGCTGCTGCGATAGGGCCTGCAGCGCCTGCGGCAAGCGTTGCGCGCGTAACAGATTTGTGATTTCCACCAGATTGGTGCTGAATAGAAACGTATCGGCGCGCTGGAAATGCTTTTGCAGGGCGTAGAGAAACTTCACCAGGAACAAGCTGTAGGGGCTCATCGAGCCACTAATGTCGAGCAAGGTCACCAGCCTGTGCGGACGAAGTTTCTTTTCCCGGTATCGCAGGTTGATCGGTTCGCCGCCACGGCTGATGCTCCGGCGGATTGTTCTGCGCAAATCCACCTGGCCTCGCGAGGTTCCGATTCGCCGCCTTCGCTGTAACCGCCGGCTCATCTGCTTGAACAAGCGAAGGGCAATCTGCTCCAGCATTGCCATGTCGTTGTGAGGCAGAGTTGAAACATCCGCTTTGGTAAGCCGTTCCTGGGCGCTGGCTCCGCTTACGGCAAGTGCGCGATCTTTCCCGGATGAATCGTGGTCACTAGAGCCCGTTGGCATCAGCGGCGCCGAGTCTCGGCTGCCCATGCCGGCAGAGCGTGCATTCTTCCCTCGGGCCTTGCGGCTCGATGGGGGCGCGAATTCCGCCCCGCTCCAAAACATTTGGAAACATTCTTCGAAAAGATCCCACTCGTCCTTCGATGCGCACAATGTGGAGCGCAGGCCGAGCTTTAAATCTTCAGTATTGTTCACACCCAGAATCATGGCAGCTTGCAGCGCGCCGAGAGTTTCCTGGACGCCGGCCGAAAGGCCTTTCTCCCGGGCGAAGCGGCAGAACTCTACAATTGTTCTGGCTTTTTGGTCCGGCGGCTCCTGCAGATGGATCATCGCGTGGGCCGGCCCCCAGCGGCCTTGATCCTGGCGCTGTCTTCGACCGACTTGGAGATACATCCCAGCGTCTGTTCTATTGCCTCTTCATCCAGTCGAAGCGTTCCCAGCGCGAGCAGGGCTTCGGCGGAGTCCAAAGTCTCTGCTATGCCGGGAGGCTTCCTCAAGTTGAGTCCGCGCACTGATTGCACATATCCCACCACCTGCTGGGCTAACTCCTGTTCTATATGAGGCAATCGTGTGCGCACAATCTTCATTTCCTTTTCAACGCTGGGATAGTCGATCCACTGATATAGGCATCTTCTTTTGAGAGCATCGCCCAACTCGCGGCTGCGATTGGAAGTTAGCACTACGTAAGGAACATGTTTCGCGTGGATGGTTCCCATCTCTGGAATGGTGATTTGATAATCGGAAAGCAATTCGAGCAGGAACGCTTCGAACGCCTCGTCGGCACGATCGATTTCGTCGATCAGCAGAACCGGAGAAGCGTCCTCGACAAGAATTGACTGCAATAAAGGCCGCTCCAGCAGAAACTCGGGGCTGAAGATGTGCTTTTCTTTCTCCTCGACGGTCTTGTCTGAGCCTTCTTCGATCTTGATGGCCAGCAATTGCTTCTGGTAATTCCACTCGTAGACCGCGGAGCTTACGTCCAGCCCCTCGTAACACTGCAATCGGATCAGGCGCGCACCCAGGAACGCAGCTAGCACTTTGGCCACCTCGGTCTTCCCGAGACCGGCGTGCCCCTCGACGAGAATTGGTTTGCGAAGTTTGGTGACTAGATAGAGCGCCGTCGCCAGCGATCGATCGGCAATGTAGCCGAGGCGCTCGAACCCCGAGATAATTGCATCGACACCTTGGCTTGCCGCGTCGGGAGGAGAAGTTGGGACCTTACCCATGGTAGTTACTTCGACCGCGTCTGTTAGGAGCCGCTCTCAGATTTCCCGCGAAACAATCCTTTGGCGGCTTCCCAGGCCAGCGAGGTAGCATTGACGGCTTTGGCCTCGGCAACCTGGTCTCCAGATGTATCGGCAGGCTGCTGCAGCCGCGCCTGAAAATTCTTAACGAACTCGCCGAACATGATGTTCGAAACTTCTGTGATCACCCGCGATCCCATCTGCGCAAGGATTCCTACGACGGTGATCTGCGATTCGCTCACTACTTCCGTGCTGCCGTTATCGAGAGCACGCAACTTGCCGGTCATGCTCATCGAGGCACTGCCGCGGCCTCGCACATCCTGTCCTTTGCCTAAAATCTCGATCTGGTGATTCTCCGCGTCCAGGCGCACGATCTGCACTTCGCCGTTGTAGTCGGTGACGCTCGGGCCAACCTTCACTTTAATCGCGCCCTTATAAGTCTTCTCATCCACCTGCTCCGTGATCTGCGCGCCTGGCACGCAGGTCGCGACCTTTCGCGGATCGCTCAAGAAAGCCCACACCTTGTCTATCGGCTCCGGCACCTGGAACGTTTTTTCGATCTTCAGCGCCATTTATGCAGCCACACCTTTCTCCTGCAGGACTTTCCATACTTTCCAGGGCGTAACCGGCATATCGATATGCTTCACGCCGAGATGAGACATAGCGTCAACCACCGCATTGACAAAGGCAGCTGGAGAACCAACGTTGGGAGACTCCCCCACTCCCTTAGCCCCGAACGGATGATGCGGAGACGGCGTGCAGGTCTTGTCCGTCTCCCAGTGCGGGGTTTCAACCGCCGTCGGAAGCAGGTAGTCCTGAAAACTTCCGCCTTGAATGTTGCCGCTTTCGTCATAGTCGATCTGCTGCATGAACGCGATCGCCAATCCCTCGGTCAGGCCACCGTGAATTTGGCCTTCGACGATCATGGGGTTGATGATGTTTCCGCAGTCGTCCACAGCAACAAATCGCCGCACCTTCACTTCGCCGGTGCCTTTGTCGATATCGACCACGCAAACATAAGTGCCGAACGGGAATGTGAGATTCGGCGGATCGTAGTAATCGACCGCCTCCAACCCCGCTTCGAGACCGGGAGGAATGTTCGTGTATGCGGCGAAGGCAATTTCCTGAATCGTCTTGGATTTGCTGGGTACGCCTTTAACGAAAAACTTTCCCGGCTCCCACTCCAGATCGTTCTCGTTGCATTCCAGCAGGTAGGCCGCTATCTTTTTCGCTTTTTCGCGAATCTTGCGGGCCGCGATC
>Ga0208690_1000059_pt1 | contig 25857 bp, 21 predicted proteins | sample June2015DPH_16_1_2_FD_184712 | JGI IMG/M metagenome (GOLD analysis project Ga0208690, IMG submission 184712) | Peatland microbial communities from SPRUCE experiment site at the Marcell Experimental Forest, Minnesota, USA - June2015DPH_16_10... | ecosystem: Environmental > Terrestrial > Soil >...
CTAGCCGAAATGCTGGCATGGAACGTCCTGAGGGAGATGAGCTTTCCCCGATTAGGCCCGTGGCACTTGTCCTGTGCGCTACTGCCCACGTCGATCAAGAACGGCCAACCCGTGTATCTCTACCCGAGCATCGAAGTCGTCGCGATTAACGAGACCACCCAGGAGGAGCGCAGGGTGGTAATTCCGGGCAGGAAGGCAGACGGAACCTCGCCGCTGGAAGCCTGGAGAACCGGGTTTGAGAAACTAGGTCTTCTGGAACTCGTTCTGAAGCAGCGTCCGCGAAAGCGATCCGTTTCCAGAGTACAGGTTAGACCATGGCCGGTGTACACACAGGTTGTGATCCCGCGCCTCTACGAATTCATGCTTCCCTACTACCGAATCCGCGGCCACGTCTGGTCCGAGAAAGAGGAGAATTTGACTCGGGACGCCTACTATCCCAAAGATCTGCTGAAGGACATGCTCGCCATTCTCCAGCAACGGCACCCACAAGCGTTCGCGTTTAAAACTGCCATTGACCTCAAATCTGTGATTCAGCGTCATCGTGAGCGCAGAAGTACCCCAATTCCGAAATCGCCCTAATTCTCAAATTCAGTACTTCCTTTCAGCCTTCGCAGCTCACTCCTAGGATCATCGCAGCAATATCACGCAGCGGAAGGAGTTTCGAGGAATGCAAACTCGACTGTTCGAGGTTTGAATTTCCCCAGCTGAACAGCGAGAGACTGCTCACATTCAATCGAATACCGATATGAGTCATAGTCCTCTTAAACCGCCGCACAACGCAATCAGCCCCCAATTCGAGCCACTTCTTGATACCGCCGAGGCGGCCGCTCTTTTGCAGATTCATCCGAAAACCCTGCAAAAGCTGGCCAGGGCCGGAACTGTGAGTGGAATCCGCATTGGCAAGCTTTGGCGGTTCCGGGCGTCCGCCCTAGATGAGTGGCTGGCCAGAATGGCAGGCTGATGTCGTGCCCTTAAGAAATCATTTCGGGTTCCCCACTCCGCTGCGGTATGCTGCTAGACGGCGATCGGCGCCGTTTAAACAAGGAGGTCTATTGTTTAGACGGACGACGTATCAGCAAGGAAGTCTAAAGCTCGAAGAGCGTAAGCGGGGGCCACACGTCTGGGTTTTCCGATGGTGGGACACCGATGCCAAGGGCAAGCGGGTGTACCGCAAGCAACAGATCGGGGACATGAGCGAGTATCCGAACGCAACAGCGGCCAAGGCCGCGGTCGACACTCTTCGGTTGACAATCAATCACCAGTCGCCGCGCAACGGCGTGAGTCAAATGACGGTGCGGTCTCTCTGGGAACACTACTCCTGTGAGGAACTGCCGGTTAAAGATTTCTCGACGCAGGACGCCTACAGTTCGTATGCCAAGAATTGGATCCTTCCGCGTTGGGGTCACGTGCTTCTTCGGTCGATGAAGACCGTCGAGGTCGAGCGTTGGTTGCGAGATGCGACTGGTTCCAACGGCACAAAGGCCAAGGTCAAGTGTGTCCTGTCGGCTCTGTTCTCTCATGCTGTTCGCTGGGAATTCACTTCCACCAACCCGATCTCTTCGGGGATTGCAGTCGGTTCGGGTGGGAAGCGTGGTCCCAGCACGGGAGTTCGGGTCAGCGCGAAGCGGGCGAAGGCACCAACGGTTTTACTGCCGGAACAAATCAGGCTCGGTCTCGCGATGCTTGGGTTCCGGGATCAATTGTTGGTTCTTTTGGACGGCGCACTGGGAACGCGAAGGGGTGAACTTGCGGCCTTGCGTTGGCAGGACTGCGACTTTGAAAACGACACTTTTCAGATTCAGCATTCCTACTACTGGCGACACGGCGGCATTCTGAAAAGCACGAAAACGGAAGCCTCCGCGAAACCTCTCCCGATGCATCCAGCATTGAAGCTGGCACTGCTCGAATGGAGAACGCAGAGTCACCGCACGCAACCAACGGATTTCGTGTTCCCGTCTCGGCTCTACGGCGGTCGCAAGGCTCTCGATCTGGCCGCGGTCTTGAAGAGGAAGATCCGGCCGGCGTTCGAGCAGGCTGGGATCACCGGGGTGGGCTGGCACACCTTCCGCCACACGGCAGGAACGGTGTTGGCGGAACTGGGCGAGCACCAGTTGACGATCCGCGACTACTTGCGTCACGCCAATCTCAGCGTGACCAACAAGTACCTGCAGGCGGCATCGAAGACGAAGCGCAAGGCTCAGGCGAGGCTGATAGAAGCGATTCTGCCGGTGCATTTGCTGCCGGGGAAGACCGCGGAAGTGCCTGCACCCTAGTTGCACCCAGATTCCAAACGTGCCATTCTGTAAGTCACTGAAAAGAATGGCGGGGACGACGGGACTCGAACCCGCGGCCTCTGCCGTGACAGAGTCGCTGGCCGATGTAACTTATTGGAACTTAACGGTACTGACAGCCCGTTCTTATTCCTCTAAGGGAACACAAGGGAACTCTTTGACCGGCTTATTGGACCCCGATCGGACCCAGATTGGCCCCGATGCAAAATGAATCCACCATGCTTTGCTCTTAAACGCCTCACGTCGCAAAGTGGCTGACGGGAAAACTCATGTTTTCAGGCTTGTGTGAGAAAGCGAGACAAGCTGGTAAGTGTCGGCTCAGCAAACTGAGCTTGCTATCATAGCCGCGTGTCCGGGGCCAAACTCTTCACTCTAGTCACCGTGTTCTTCCTCACGAGCGTGATCAGCGTCGTGACCGGGAGTACATCTCTCATTACCGTGCCTGTGATGATCGCCTTGGGCATTGAAGCCCACGTCGCGATTGCAACCAACATGTTGGCTTTGACTTTTATGAGCGTGGGCGGCTCCTTGCCATTCATGGGGAAAGGCGTACTAACCCGGAGCCGTTTGCTGCCCTCGATCGTTCTCACAATCATTGGTTCTGGTTTGGGTGCATTGCTATTGCTCACCGTACCGCTCAAGGCTTTGCAAATCACTATCGCCGTGGCCATGATTGGCGTGGCCGTATTCACCCTCCTGAACAAAAACTTGGGGCAGGCCAGTCATGATGTTCCCGCATCACGGTTTGGAGTAGTTGCTGGCTACGCGACTACGTTCCTTCTGGCAATCTACGGCGGCCTTTTCAGTGGTGGTTACGTCACTATGCTCACTGCCGCATTTGTTCTGCTGTTCGGTATGGCTCTTCTGCAAGCCGTTGCTACCACGAAGGTGATCAACGTATTTTCTTCGGGCGTCGCCACACTGATATTTGTTTGGCGCGGTATCGTCGATCTAAAGCTAGGCATCATTCTGGGCGGTTCCATGTTTCTGGGTGCGCTGCTGGGAGCCCGCATCGCCCTGTTCTTGAGCACGGTCTGGCTGCGACGAATATTCATTGCGGCAGTACTGGGCCTTGCCGTCAAACTGCTCTTGCCCGTGCATTAGGGATAACTCTTGTGTCCGGCGGCTTCTCAGCAATATTTGGAGGCGCGGGGCGGAATCGAACCGCCGATGAGGGTTTTGCAGACCCCTGCCTTGCCACTTGGCCACCGCGCCCCTTGTTACTCAGTTTTGGCCGACACTCTGCCTTACTTCAGCGTTCAGAATGATGGCTTGAGCAATCTCTTTCATCGGTCGCTTTTTCTGCTGGCTCTGGCGCTGCAAAGCCAGGAAGGCTTCGTGCTCGCTGAGTCCCAGTTCCCGCTGGAGAATGCCCTTGCCGCGCGCGACAAGCTTCCGTGTTTCCAATTCCATCAGCAGGTCAGAATTCTGGCTCTCCAAGCGCGAGATACCGATATCAGCGCCCAGCAGAGCTCCGACGCTGGACAGCAGCTTGACTTCTCGGAGGCTGTATCGGCGGGGTCGGCTGTGCTGCAACTTGATCACACCGACCAATTCCTTGCGGGCTAGCAACGGTACCGATACAAACGTCTCGCCAGGATCGGTTGACCATTGGTCAAAAAAACTCGCCTCGGAGTGCTCCTGGCTGTTGCTCGAAATGGCCAGTGGAACCCGATGTTCCGCCAGTAAGGCCGTGTAGCCCTTCCCGAGTGGGAGCTTGGCGTATTTCGGCTCTTCTTGATCCAAGTGCTTCCAAACCCAAAGCGCCAGTTCTGCGCCGTCCCGGACGTAGATGAAGCACCGGTCGCAATTCACCAGTGCAATGGCGAAGCTCACGGTGGCGGCCAGCGCCTCATCCAATGTATCGCCGCGGGCAATATGACTGCCGATTTCATATACCCATTCAACATCGGTTTCAATCTGCGTTTGTTTCGTATCCACGGTGGTTATCCTTATCCTGAGATTCCTTTCGGTTGTGGGCTCCGATTCGGCGAATCCGTACTCTGCCCCTTCGCCTATTGCGACTTGTCAGCTCCTGCAATTCCAATCTCCCTGGCGCGTTCGGGCCTTGGTGTGACCGCAGCAAACAGCGACTCGGCCTCACCGGCCGCTAAAGTTCGGTTTACGGTGAACAGCCAGAAATTCTCAAACCGATCTTGCTGGCATCTGGTTTGGAACAGACCCTGGGACTTATGCTCGGCGATGATCCAGTCCACGACGATCTGATAGGAAAGGGATTCCCGGTAACCGAAGCGAGTATTGCGATCGAACTGAAATTGCGGACTGGGTGAGTCTGTAGCAGTGAACGAATATCCGAGCACCGACGTGTAAGGCGCAGGATCCCTTCCGCCGGCCTGCGCGCCGAGTACGATCGGGCGTTGGCTTGCCGGCAACCGTTCAACAGCTTCTAGAGCGAGAATCGAAGCCGCTTTGTGTTCTCCATGAGTCTGTTCTGACGGCAGCAGCACAAAAACGAAATCGTAATGTCCCTTGCTTAATCGCTGTTGCAGGACACGCAGAATTCGCTCTTCATGCCAACTCCGGTGGAGGGATTCACCGGCGTCGAGCGTAAACCGGTCATCTTTCTCGTTCAGGAACCACTGGTGCTGAATGCCCAAGATTCTGCCAGCCCGTCGCGCCTCCTCTTTGCGGATACCAGGGAGTCGGGCTCTGCCAACTGCTTCATTCGTCAGGTCGATCCCGTAGTAAGGAACCGCCAGGGAGGAATATCGGTAGCCAGCTTCACCATCGGTGATAACTACTTGATCGACGGTCCCGAAGAGTTCTTTGCTGATTCGATAAACCGTGCCAGCCACTTCGTATTCGTCGTCCGGGTGAGCGACGACAAGCAGGACTCGAACAGGTTTTCGCGCCAGCTCCCTTGGCAACGCGCCATTCTGAGCCACGGTCGCGCTGGTCAATAGTGCAACCACGAGGAACGCTAGAAAGGGTTGGGGCTTCATGCAAAATATCCAGGAACAGCCAGGTCGATTGCGGTTGAAAAACACTCAAGCCAACTGGAAAGAAATAAAGATGGGTGTGCATCGACAGCGAAGTTGAACGCGATGGCGGATGGCAAGCACTTTGAAATCCCGCATTGGCAAGTATGTCTATTCATATGATAGCCTATATTGGCTTGCTGAGCAACGTCGTGTCAGCCTGCGAACACTCGGAGGCCTCGGAAGGCCTCGGGGCTTCCCAACACCCAAAGGATTCCTCATGCAGATCACTTCTAGCGCGAAACTGGCCTCTGCAACCGTACTAGCAATCTTTGCCATCACCCATTTGGCGTCGGGACAATCGGTAGAGGGCACGTGGGACGCGACCGTCACCGTGAACAATGTTTCCGTTCCCTTCCGGATCGAAATCGACGGCACCGGAGCGGACGTTCATAGCTACTTCTTTAACGGCGACGACCGAGTCAACTCGTCAAACAGTGGAACATTCCAGAATGGCTCTCTGGTGCTGACTTTCGACAGTTATGCCACGAAGCTGGAAGCGACTCTTAACGATGGGGTACTGAGTGGAACGTACGGCGGCTCTGGCAGTGCCTATGCGTTCCAAGCAAAGCGGCACGAACCATCCCTCGCTGCAAGCGGCGACCAACATGCACCTGATATCTCCGGGCTTTGGGAAATTCAAGTCAAGAGCCCGAAGGGCGAGTCGGCGTGGCACTTCGTCGTGAGCCAGACAGGCGCGAAGATCGATGCAGCAATTCTGCGGGTCGATGGCGACACGGGAACCCTCTCGGGCAATTTCAAGGACGGCAAGTTCTTCCTCAGTCATTTCACCGGAGAGCGGCCGTTTTATGTGGAAGTGACGCCGCAATCCGACGGTAGCCTGCAATTGCAGATCGCCAGCTTTCATGACACACAAACCCTGATAGCGCTGCGGCCGGCGGAGGCACGAGCCAGAGATCTTGCTCCACCCGACGACCCAACACAGCACACAAAGGTGAAAGATGCGAGCCAGCCGTTGCGCTTCAGCTTTCCGGATGTGACCGGCCGCATCGTCTCCAGCACGGACGAACAATTCCAAGGCAAGGTGGTGCTCGTCAATGTCACCGGGAGTTGGTGCCCGAACTGCCACGACGAAGCCCCTTTTCTCGACGAACTCTACCGGAAGTATCACGGTCTGGGACTCGAGATTGTCGCTCTGGATTTCGAACCGGCAGAGCAACTAAAAAGCCTCGCGCGAGTCCGCGCGTTCATCAAGCGCTATGGAATCGAATACACTTACCTGATCGCCGGAGAACCAAGCCAGCTGAACGAGAAGATTCCACAGGCAGAAAACCTGAATGCTTGGCCCACGACATTCTTCATTGGCCGAAATGGCCTGGTGCGTTCGATCCACACTGGTTTCACCAGCCATGCGAGTGGCGAACTCGATTCACGTTTGAAGGGCAATGTGCGCAGCGAGATTGCCCAGTTGATTTCGGAGAATGTTCATGTTGCAAAGGTTGGGAACTGAGAACTCGGAGTTTGCTTCCCTTAATCAGAGAGAGCGTCGACCTGTCGCCCGCACTTTTTGTATCTTCAGACATTGCAGGATTTCGAGAGGCAGAATGTGCGTTCATCCTTCCAGGAGTCAATCATGATAAGCCGTAGAAGCTTCCTTTTATCCGCCGCAGCCGCTGCTGGTGTCGCTGTTGCACAACCAGTTCTGGGAAAGGTGGCCGGCCGAGAACCGTTCACCCGCAAAGAACGCGTAGACCGGGCACTGGCAGGGCAGGATGTAGACCGTCCCCCATTCACGCATTGGCATCACTTCGGACCTCAGACTCCCGAAGAGCACGCCAAGGCCACACTTGATTATCACTGGAAGTACAAGACGGACATCGTGAAGGTGATGAGCGATTATCCGTATCCAAAGCCCGAAGTCAACTGGTATGAGCTGAAGGTTCTAGACAATCCCTTCCCCGACCAGATTCGTGCCTTGGAACTGATCCGTGACGGACTGCATGGCGACGCGTATATTCTCGAAACTGCATTCAATCCCTGGCAGGTCGCGGTCAAACTTTCGTCGAAGGAGGAGGTCGTTCGCCTCCAGCAGGAGAACCCGCAGCGACTGCTCGACGCCCTTGATGTACTGACGCAATCGCACATTAACCACGCCAAGCGCGCCTTTGCTGCGGGCGCTTCGGGAGTTCTCTTTTCGATTGCGAACGCCAACCGGGCGGAGCTCTCACCGGCAGACTATGCCAAATTCAGCGCGCCGTTTGACAAGCGTTTCTTTGCGGCGACCGCCAGCGCCAAGCTGAACTTTTTACATTTGCACTGGGAGAATGAATATGTTGAACAGTTTGTTGACTTCCAGGCCCCGGTCGTCAACTGGTCCGTCCAGTCCAGCGGCGTGTCGGTCAGCACTGTGCGCAGCAAGTTCTCGCAGACAATCGCCACTGGAATCGATGAGAAGAATTACAAGGATCTCTCCTCGGAGCAGATTCGCAACCAATGGCAGACCGCCAGGAATATCGCTGGCAGCAAGTTCATTCTGACGCCGGGATGCTCAGTCCCCAATGACAGCACCGACGAGGAACTGTCTCGACTTCCTCAGGTTGTCGGAGCGTGAGCACTGCACGAGCAATCAATGCGGCAGTTTCGACCTCAGAACTCCGTGCAGCCACGTTCCAGTCAGGGCGAACACAATAGCGTTCCTGTCTGCTCACTTAGCATCTACCCGGCGCGAGTGCTCATTTATGGTGATTTGGATCACAGACGATATACTAGTACCCTACTAGTCTTAGTTGGGTTTGCAAAGGTATCTGCCGAATTCCGATCCTTGGAGAACACTCGACCATGAAGATCGCAAGTGACGTCACAGAACTGATTGGTAATACGCCGCTCGTGCGGCTCAACAAGGTAACAGACGGCTGCGCTGCCCAAGTTGTGGCGAAACTGGAGAGTTCGAATCCTTGCGCCAGCGTAAAGGATCGCATTGGCGTCAGCATGATAACCGAGGCCGAACGAGCCGGGAGGATTCACCCTGGCAAAACCGTGCTCATCGAGCCGACCAGTGGTAACACAGGCATCGGACTGGCTTTTGTTGCCGCGGTAAAAGGATACAAGCTCATTTTGACGATGCCCGAAACCATGAGTCTGGAACGGCGCGTCCTGCTACTTGCCTTCGGCGCGGAAATTGTCCTTACCCCAGGGCCGAACGGTATGAAGGGTGCTGTCGCCAAAGCTGAGGAACTTCTCGCCAAAACCACAAATGGTTTCATGCTGCAGCAGTTCGACAATCCGGACAATCCCAAGATTCACTTCGAGACCACCGGCCCGGAGATTTGGAACGACACGGAGGGGCGCGCTGACACCTTAATCTCTGGCATCGGCACGGGCGGGACCATCACCGGCGTCTGCCAATACATCAAACCGAAGAAGCCCTCATTTAAGGCCGTCGCGGTCGAACCAGCGGAGAGCCCCGTCCTCTCTGGCGGTAAGCCTTCGCCCCACAAGATACAGGGCATCGGCGCCGGGTTTGTGCCGAGTATTCTGCGCCGGGACTATATCGATGAGATTGTCACGGTGACAAACGACGAAGCCATCAACATGGCGCGCCGACTAGCGAAGGAAGAAGGTCTGTTAGTGGGCATTTCGTCGGGAGCCGCCGTGGTGGCCGCCCTGAAAGTCGCGAGTCGAATAGAAAATGCGGGCAAGCTGATCGTGGTGGTCCTGCCGGATTTTGGAGAGCGCTACCTGACAAGTATTCTCTTTGACTCACTCAGGAATCAGGCGCTGCAGATTCCGACTTCGGCACTCGCGGGATGACGCATGTTTCATCACGGAAGGAAAGCGCGAGGAAACGCGCTTCGGCTTCGATGCGCAGATTAGGACTTGCGATGTCCCCGACCAGCCTGCAGCCGCAGTAGCGTGGCGACCAGCGCATCGACCTCTTCGCGAGTGTTGTAGAGCGCCAGTGAAGGGCGGACGGTGCTCTCGACGCCCATGCGGCGCAGGATAGGCTGAGCACAGTGGTGCCCGGAACGCACCGCGATGCCTTCTTGGTTCAGGGCAGCGCCTACGTCCTCAGTGCGGACATCATCGAGCACGAACGACAGCACGCCTGCCTTCTCACGCGCGGTCCCGATCAGCCGCAGACCGGGGACAGTTAGAAGCCCCTCGGTCGCATAAATCAGCAATTCATGCTCGTAGGCGGAGATGCTTTCCATCCCGATCTGATCTACATAATCGAGAGCTGCACCCAGTCCCACGGCATCGGCAATGTTGCCGGTGCCGGCCTCAAAGCGCCCTGGGGCTGTCTGGTAAGTAGTCTTCTCGAAGGTAACATCCACGATCATATTGCCGCCACCGTGCCAGGGTGGCATCGTGTCGAGCAATTCCAACTTTCCATAAACAGCACCAATGCCGGTAGGAGCGAAAATCTTGTGCCCGGAGAAAACGTAGAAGTCGCAGTCGAGGGCCTGTACGTCCGCGCGCATGTGAGAGACAGCCTGTGCGCCATCGACCAATACGCGCGCGCCGTGACGGTGGGCCATCTCTACCATCTCGCGCGCTGGTGTGATCGTTCCGAGCGCGTTCGACACCTGGCTGAACGAAACAATCCGTGTGCGTGGGCCTAGCAGTTTCTCGTATTCTTCGAGAATCACTTCGCCGCGGTCGTTGACCGGCGCCACTCGCAAGCGGGCGCCCTTCTCTGAACACAATTGCTGCCAGGGCACGATGTTGGCGTGGTGTTCGAGCCAGGTGATTACCACTTCGTCGTCCTTCTGCACATTGCGGCGGCCCCACGCTTGGGCGACGAGGTTGATTCCTTCGGTTGTACCTCGGACGAAAATGATCTCACGGGTTGAAGAAGCGTTCAGGAAGCGGCGCGTCTTTTCGCGTGCGCTCTCATAGGCGTCGGTAGCTCGGGCAGCGAGCGTGTGGGCAGCGCGGTGAATGTTGGAGTTCTCGTGCTGATAGAAATACGACAAACGGTCGATTACCGCGTTCGGCTTCTGGGTGGTAGCGGCGTTGTCGAGCCAGATCAACTGCCGACCGTGGACCCGCTCTTGCAGGATCGGAAAATCCTGGCGAATCAATCGCGGGTCGAGCGGACGCTTGGCGACGCCAAGCTCCCCTGGGGCTAGATCGGGACGGAACTCGAACGATTCGACGCCCTTTGGCAAAGACGTGGACTGTTTCGGTGTTCCTTCCTCATGGGAAGTTTCGCGGGGGACACTGGCGACCGCGGGCTGCGGAACGCCAGGGGGCGTCGTGGCTGCGGATGTACCAGGGAGCGCAGAGGACAGCTCGCGAAGATCGGTTTCAGTTGGAGGCCGCGTCGGCACTGACGAAGGCAGAACTGGAACGCCTGGGGGAGACTGCACACCGGGCACGCCAGGGAAAGAAAACATCTCAGTGATGGGGGGAAATGTTGGCGCGATTTTCCCGTACGCAGCTCGTCCCTCATCCGCCAAATCAGCAGCGTTTTCCTGAAGCACAGGCGATTGAACGGCATTGGGGATCGCAGGAATCGACTCGGGCGCTTTCGCAGAAGACGGGACGTCAAGCGAGGCCGGGGCCGCCTGTGTACTCGGTTGCGACACAATCGTTTCGGGAACACCTGGGGCCGACGCACCCGGAACACGGGGGAAAGAAAAAAGTTCATTCGAAAAATTGGGAGCAGTCGCCCATGGATCCGTCCTGGGCCCGCCGCCCGAAGTGCCTGGCGTCTGATATGGCGTCGGAGCGATCGGGACGCTCGGGACAGATGCCGTCGCGGCCGCCGGTGAAGACGGGGCCGCCGCCAGATCCGACCCGCTCGGCGGAGCGGTCGGCGGTGACGAAGGAATTGCCGGGACGCCGGGAAAAGAAAACATCTCCAGGGCAGGTGGAAACTGAGGGGCAGCGGCCCAGGGTCCGGCCCTCTCTCCTTCAAGTGAAGATGACGAGGGGCTGGGTATCGCGGATGGGGAAGCGGGAGTTGGAACTTGGGGCACGAGTGCCACCGCGCCAGCCAATGAAGCGGCAATCGCCCGGAAATCGGCCTCATTCCGCACGCCTATGGGCACCGCCGAGGGCATGTCTGGAAGCCCTGGAACAGAGCCCGAGTTTGGCACACCTGGAAAAGAGAACATCTCACGCGGATAATCCGGGACGGAAGTTCGCGGAATGGATCCCGAAGGCGCGCGCAGATCGACCTCATTGGGCGAGGCTACTGGCACGCTTGCGCTGGGCAGCGCCGCGAAAAACTCATTCGCGAGCCGCGCAAGCACTGCCGGATCGGGGAGTGCTGCTGCGAAGGGCGACGCACCCACGAACTTCTGCGCACCCTCTTCATGTGCGGGAGGCGAAGCCAGCGAGTCGGCCTCGAAGCGATCACTTGTACTCGTGGTATTGGTCGACATTCACGTTCTCCAGTACCCCGATGGCGTCTTCCGTCAGGACTGCAATGGAGCAGTAGAGCGAAATCAGGTACGAGGCGATCGCCTTGTGATTAATGCCCATGAACCGAACGGACAAGCTGGGCGAAACCTCGCCTGGCAGCCCAGGTTGGAACAGACCGATGACCCCCTGCTTCTTTTCGCCTGTTCGTAACAGGAGGATGCTGGTTTTCTCACTCTTGATTGCCAGCTTATCGGAGGGCACCAATGGGATGCCGCGCCAAGTCAAGAACTGCGAGCCAAACAGATTCACCGTGGGTGGGGGAACGCCGCGGCGCGTGCACTCGCGTCCGAACGCGGCGATCGCCCGCGGATGCGCAAGGAAAAAACATGGCTCTTTCCACACCTTGGCGATCAGTTCGTCGAGGTCGTCCGGCGTGGGTGCTCCCTTTCTTGTCTTAACCTTGAGCTCCGGAGCAACGTTATGGATCAAGCCGTATTCTGTATTGTTAACCAGTTCGTTCTCCTGCCGTTCTTTGACCTTCTCGATCATGAGACGCAGTTGCTCTCGGATCTGGTCGTGCGGGCTGCGGTACAAATCCGAAATGCGGGTCTGCACATCGAGAACCGTGGTCACCGCGTTGAGCGTGTACTCCCGCGGCTTTTCTTCATAGTCGACATAAATCTCTGGCAGATCGATTTCTTCGTCGGGGCTGCACTCAATCGTCCGAGTGCCCGGGCGTGTGACTTTCACTTTGTTGACGCGATAGGTGCCGGCTTCAACGGGCACCCACGACAGGAAGGTGACCAGCCAGCGGGGCGTGATCGCCTCCATCATCGGGACTGTTTTGGTGACATTCGCAAGCTGGCGGGCCTGCTGCTCGCTCAGCGTATGACGGACTTCGGCTTTCTCAGGCATGGATTAGCTCCTCAGTAGCAAAAGGGGAATGATTGTCGAATGCGATAAACAGAGAATTGTGGAGTTCAGTTGCGCAGAGGCAACGTCGCATAACTTGCGAACGGTAGATGTTGTCGACGGGATTGTCTGTGACTCGCATCACTGCGTTCTGAGACTTGATCTGCCTCATTGTGCGAAACGTAAGAAATCAGACACACTATCTCGCTGCGTGCAGAATTCCTGATGAGATGTAACGCTTCCGGAGGCTAATGTCAAGTTAACACATCGCCATTGTGGGAAATATGGGATCAACGAGAACGTCGGAATCGACTGCTCACGCCGGTTGGGCGTGATTTGGAAGTGCACGATCACGCGCCCGCTGTGGAAGCTTGCGCTCGATAGAACTTCTTCTTCGCGCGGGAGCGGATCTCGTCGAGCTCCGCGTGAAGCCTTCTGATTTCCGCATCCAGTTCGATGAAACTCAAGCACGGGGCCGTAATCAGCTTATCAGCCCCGATGCCGCCGTAATCGTGACCGGCGTTTGCTTTCACGCAGACACAGGCGGAGGGCTCCTTCGTAGATGGATCCCTCTCCAAGTACAAGAGATCGAGACTTGAGGTTTCCATGATGCGCTGATTATCCCACAATTCTTGGGCAAGGCCACAGCATAGCCTCAAAGGGTCGGTAACCTCCCAGGAACACTCCACCTAAACGCCGAGTGTGGTGGTCTTGGGATTCTCAAGATCACATCGAGTGAGGGCGTAAATTACTGATGCCACGCGCTGTTCCGTGCGGCGAAATGTGAAAGCGATTGCGCTCTCCAGACAGGGAATGCGCCCGGGGACCGGGCGATGGCTGCTAACGCAACCTCTTGCAGCAAAGCCCTTCCGCCCGAGAATCGGCCAAAGGCTTGCTACCATTAAGAAATAATGTCTATTATACTGCTAGGGATTAATGGGGCCTTTACTTGTGAGTGACCGGCAATTCGACATTTTGATCATTGGTGGTGGGTTCAGCGGGACGATGCTCGCTGTGCACCTGCTACAGGACACGGACTTGTCCATTGCCGTCATCGACCGGGGGACCCTGCCCGGACGAGGCCTCGCTTACGGCAGCCCGCATCAATTTCATCTCCTCAACGTGCCCGCCGGGGAGATGAGCGCATGGCCCGACGCACCCGATGATTTTCTACGCTGGGCAAGAACTCACTACGATGCTTCGTTGCAGGCGCGTAGTTTCCCACCCCGCTCCGTCTACGGCGCTTACGTGGGCAGCTTGCTGGAAGCGACTCTGGACGAGTTTGGTAAGGAGCGTTTTCAGTGGATTCGGGACGAAGCACGTTCGCTCCACCGCCGGAAAGGCAGACTCGCAGTCCAAACCAACCTAGGCACCGAACTGCTGGCAAGCGTCGTAGTGCTGGCGACAGGAAATTTTCCGCCCGCTAATCCTAAACTGCCCGGGCTCACAACTTCCGCCTCGTTGTATTTTCAGTTTGCCTGGGCCAAGAATGTGCTGGAAGAGCTGCCCACAACCGGCAGCGTTTTGCTGCTGGGTTCGGGGCTCACCAGCGTCGACCTCATCATGGCACTCAAATCGAAAGGCTTCCGTGGAGTGATTCACGTGCTTTCGCACAAGGGACTGTTTCCTCGCCCACGTCGCCAACAACGTCCGGATGAACCGTGGCCGATATTTTGGGATGAAACATCTCCTCGAACCGTGCGCGGTTTGCTGCGGGTGATTCGCAGCCAGGTACGAGCCGCTGCCGCCCAGGGCATCAACTGGCGAGCGGTGATTGATAGCCTCCGGCCGGTGACGCAGGAAATGTGGCGCTCTTTACCGATTGAAGAACAGCGCCGATTCGTGCGCCACGTCCGAGCCTATTGGGATGTGCATCGTCACCGCGTCGCACCGGAAATTGCTGACTTGCTTGACGACATGCGGAGCGACGGCTTAGTGCGTTTGCATACGGGAACGGTTACCCAATATTCCGAGAGCGATCACAGGGCTGAAGTCCGTTACCGGGACCGGGAAAGTCGAACCGTGAAGACGGTGCGGGTGGATCGTGTAATCAATTGCTCCGGTTCCGAAACAGATTGCCGACGCATCGATGAATCGTTTATTACCAGCCTGGTAGTGCAGGGATTCGCCCGTCCCGACCGTCTTTTCCTTGGCGTAGATGTCAACGAGCACGGAGCGCTGATTGATTACAAGGGCATGCCTTCGCATCGACTGTACGCGATCGGACCAGTGCGCAAAGGCTGCTTTTGGGAAACCACTGCCGTCCCTGAGATTCGCACCCAAGCCGCCACTCTGGCAGAACATCTAGCGGACATTTTCCAGCGAAGCAACCCTCGTTCCGGACGTGTGCTCAAGACTGCCTAGCTGAAAGGATGGCGACAGCAGGGACGCTAGTGCGGGATTTTCGATCTCAGAGGACCGTACAGCCAGGTTCCAGCCAGGGCGCTGATGATCGCGACGATCATCACGGTGACGCCACTGCCTACGAGCGCGAAGAGCGGTCCCGGACAAGCTCCGGTGAGCGGTCCATGAGTCCTTCCGATGTGATGGGATCTTTCTCCAGAGTCTTCAAGCCAGCGATGAAGTCTGTTACGCGTGATTTCGAGGGATGCACATTCACCGTTCGACTCATTTTCGATTTCTCCATCAGCGGGGCTACTGCGGACCGCAACTGAATGTTTCGCGTTATGACGGCCCGATGTGAAGGCTGGAAATGTCTTCCAGATACACTCCAGTGCTGTGCGCGCCCGGAGCGGAATCCCGGGTCGATGTGAAGATGAGCCAATGGCCATCCGGGGAAATAGACGGGTAGCCATCGAACGCATCGTTGTAGGTCAGGCGCACCTGCTCATCGCTGTTCAGATCGCCAAGGAATATTTCAAAGTTGTGGGGAGGCAGGACTTTTACGAAGACATAATGATGACCATCGGGCGCCGGGAAGGGCGACCAGTTGGTGCCATCGTCGTGGGTAAGCTGGCGCAGTCCGGTGCCGTCTTCGTTGATGGTGAACAGAACCATGGGCAGAGGGCTTTTGCGGGCGACGGCATCGGCCGTACGCCAGGCGCGAAAGATGATGGTTTTGCTATCACGAAATACGAAGGCGCCGCCTGGCTGCCAGCCGTCGAGGTGAGTGATCTGGACCGGATCGCTGCCATCAGGGTTCATCTTCCAGAGTTCCATTTTTCCCGAGCGCTGGCTGCCGAACAGAATCCACTTCCCATTGGGAGCGAGCGAGACCTCGGCGTCGTAAACCAGATTGTTGGTAAGACGCTTTACCTCGCTGCCATCAAGGTTCGAGGTATAGAGTTCAGAGCCCTGGGGATAGTCATTGGGATCGGAGTAGTTCGACTTGGGCAGATCTAAATGGTCGCGCGTGGAAGTCCAAATGATTCGCTTGCCATCCGGAAAGAAAAAGGAGCAGGCGTCGTCGCCGTGATCGTTGATGCGGCGAATCTCCGTGCCGTCGATCGCGAGCGTGTAAACGTGGTAGCTGGTGTCGCCTTCCTGTTTGGCGTTTCCGATGATGTGGCGGCCATCGGGAGCGAAGTAGAATTCGGCGCCGGGGCCAAGATTCGGAATGCGATGCACGGGGAACTCTTGGCCACCGGTCGCCGCGGGAGCGGACGGTGTTTGGGCGACAACCGCCGGGGCGATGAGTATCGTGAGAGCCAGTGCGAACCATCGTGATGGTGAGAAGCGTTGGTGTCTGTCGTCATTCATAGATCGAGGTGCATTGTTTCGTTTCATTTGGTCTTTCTCTTTCAAAGGCGCCCTTTCCAATCCGCGCTAGAACTGCAGTTTGAGGGCTACCTGCACGTTAAATGGTTCTCCGGGCCCGATGCCTGGCAAGCCAAACTGCTCGCCATTAGTGGAAGTGATGGGTAGCGTGAAGGGCGCCCCGGGCCCGGCGGGAATCAAGAGATTCGCACCCAAGAAAGTCGGATTCCCAAGGTTGGCGCGATTAAAAATGTTGAAGAGCTCGAACCGTAATTGCGCTTGCACGCGTTCGGTGATCGCGGTCGACTTGTCGAAGGAAAGGTCTACGTCCTTGAAGTTCGGACCGAAGAGTTGATTGCGGCGGAAGGTTCCGAACGAACCGGGATTGGGGAAGGCGAAGGCGTTCGGATTGAACCAGTAGACACCGCTGCTGGTGACGTCATGAGAAACGCCCGAGTAGGGATTGCCGACGAGCACGGGGCGGTCCAGGTTCTCGCCGGTGCCGCTCCAATCGCCGATGGCATCCAGATCGAAGGGCAAGCCGCTGCGGAGGCTGAGCGTCGAATTGACCGTCCAGCCGTGAGTGAGCCATTTCGGACCGTGCGAGCCTGGAATGTTGTATTGCACGAATGCAGTGAAGTTATGGCGACTGTCGAAATCGCTGTTGCCGTAATCGGCGTTCGGGTTGGTGCTGTCCTGCGGAGCGCCGCCGAAGCTCGAGATATCGAGCGTGTGCGCCCAGGTGTAGTGAAACTGCGACACCACGCCGTGCCAGTTCGAGGTGCGCAACGAAGCCTGGAGAGAGTTGTAGTTGGAGTTTGCGCGCGTTTGCATTTCGTCAATGACGCCGTAGCTTGGATACTTCGCATAGTACGGGCGCGTGATGTTGTTGCCATTCTGATCAAAATCCGCCGGATTGAAGTCGCTGCCGAGCGCGGATTGGTTCAGATCGATCAGTTCGAGCAGGTGGCGGCTTTGGCTGCCAACGTATCCGACTTGCAAAACCGCTGATTTTCCCAACCCCTGCTGGACGTTCAGGTTGAAGTTGTAGGTATAGGGAGTATGGAAGCGCTGACTTACCGAGTACAAGTTGGCGAAGCCGCCGGCGCTGGCTTGAGCAAAGATCGGCGACCCGTTTGAGGGGAGCAGAGTTCCCGGCGGAAGTGAAACGCTGACTGCCGGATTGGCGCCGATCGGGTTTTCCTGGACGCCGTTCGGTCCGCCGTTGAAGACGAAGCTGTTACCCAGAAACGGCGACACGTTGACCGTGTCGTAGTAGACCCCAAACGCCCCCCGGATGACGAAATCGTGACGGAATGTCGGTTGATATGCAAACCCGACGCGCGGTGCAAAATTGCGCCATTGCTGCGGGTAAAGCGAACCGATGCCCGAGCCCACCAGAACCAAACCCTGGTTCGGAAGGAACGTCGAAAGGTCCTGCTTGCCGTCGTGGATGGGCCCGATGTAGTCGTAGCGCAGGCCGAGATTCAGATTTAGCCGCGGAGCGACCTGCCAGTTGTCTTGGGTAAACAGTGAAAAGCTGTTCTGGAAGACCTTGCGTGCAGGATTCCCCTGCACGATGCTCGCGGTGTAAACCTCACCTTCCAGGAAGTCGGCGAGCGCCCCAACATTCCCATCCGTGATCAGCGGCGAATTCGCCCAAGGATCGGAAGTCAGCTGCTGATAACTGAATGCACCGCGTTGTCCGGTGTGTTGGTTGTCATAAACCTGCCCGCGTCGTATCTCGCCGCCGAAGCGCAATTGGTGCTTTCCCACAATGTATGACACTGCCTCGGTGATATGGCCGGTAATGTCTTCGCGTCCGGAGCTGGGCGTCGGACCAATCGGGTCGAAACTTCCGATGGTGATGTTTGGAGCCCCAGAGAGCGCCGGGTTGGTCACACCCGTGTTGAAGCCCAGCGCGACAGGATTGTAGCTGTGGTTCGCGTCCGCAAAGGTTTGGTGAAAGTAGTTCAAGCCGAAGGTGAACTGGCTGGTCAGCCGCGGAGAAAAGATGACGTTGTCCACCAGCGCCCAGTTCTCGGCATGCATCGGCGCCCGCTCGAAATAGGGCGTCAGGTAGGAACTCGTGGGAGCCGTCTGCGTTCCATCTCCCACGAACGCACTCAGCGACAGGTGATGGCTCGCAGTGAAGGAATGGTCAAACTTGATGATCCCGTTGTTGCTGTCACCATTCTCGTGGCCGGGGTTGAAATAATTATCCAGGATCGCGGGGCCGGTAAGAGCGTTTGCTGGCCACAGGTTCTGTAACAGCGTGAGCGAGACAGGATTTACCGCGATGGGGGAATAGTTGCCATACTTGCCGCCGGGATTGTTGAGCACGTCTTCCGCAGCAGCCTGGTAGGCGAGAGAGGGCTCGGTCACATGCTCAGGCAATCCGATGAGGAAGCTCTGGCGTTCAAAGGAGGCATAGTAGAATGTCGAGTTCTTGCGGATCGGGCCTCCGAGACTGAGGCCGTACTGCTGGTTGCGAATCTCTTGCTTTTCTGACCCGCTGGCAGCAAAAGGAGATACGACAGCCAGAGCTTCGTTGCGATTGAAGTAGTAGGCAGTACCGTGAATCTGATTCGTGCCCGACTTCAGCAAGATGTTGGCAACGCCTCCCGGATTTCGTCCCGCCTCCGCACTGCCCTGAGTGACGAGCGAGAATTCCTGCACTGAATCAAGCGGGAGCAGCACCCCGGGTATGCCATACACTCCGCCCTGATTGACGGCGGAAGTATTGTTCCAAAGATCGTTGTTGTCGGCGCCCTCGATTTGCCAGTTGATCTGGTCCCCCTGTGTCCCGTTGATAGCGCCGAGGAAGCCGACGGTATAACCCGCGTATCCGGGACTGAAAGATAGCAACTGGGTGAAGTCACGGCCGTTGAGAGGAATAGCCTCGACGGTCGAGTCATCCAGCACATTCGTCTGCGTCACTGTCGACGTCTCCACGGCTAAGCCGTTGGAACTCACGTCCGCGCTGCCCTGGGAGGTAGCGATTTCCAGGTGCACGGGCAGGCTGCGCACTACTCCGGCCTCGATGGGAATGTGAGGCGCGACAGCGTCGCGGAAGCCGTCCTTATGCGTGGACACGGAATAGGCGCCGATGGGGAGATCGGGCAGGGAGAAGTCACCGGCAGAGGTCGAAGTCGTGGAATAGACCAATCCGGTCGAATCGCTCTGCGCTCTTACCCCGACCCCGGCGACGACGGCGCCGGTCGGGTCGAACACCGTCCCGCGGATCCCGCCGCGAAAGGTTTGAGCGTGAGTTATGTTCCCGATGGAGAGCAGTGCGAACAGAACAGCTACGGACCCGATGCGATGGCGCGCCATGTCTTGTTTTCGCCCCTTATGGAAGTATGTCTATTATATTAATCGACATCATAGCCTTGCAAGTCTTTTTTGTTCGATCGATTTTGCGTATGTGCATTTTCGTGCACACGTCTCCGAGCGCAATGAACGATGAGAGTGCAGGGCGATGATCGCCTAGTGCGGCAACTGCGGGCGGAGCACGCCGTAGAGCCAGGTGCCGGCCAACGCACTCAGGATGGCTGCTGCCATGACGGTGACACCATTGCCGACCAAGGCGAAAAGCGGGCCGGGGCACGCTCCAGTGAGTGCCCAGCCGAGCCCAAACATTGTTCCGCCGACCGCATAGCGCACACCGTAGCCGAGAGTTTTTGGCGGAACGTAGACGGGTTCACCACAGATTGTTCTGGCGCCCAGCGCCCGCAAAACCGCCAGGGAGGCTGCCGCGACCACAATCGCCGAGACGATGATTTCGTACATGCGAGGAGATTGGAAGCGGAACATTTCCTGGATTCGGAACCAAGAAACAACCTCGGACTTCGTCAGTACGATACCAAAGCCAATGCCGAGCAGAAGGTACGCCAGCAAGCCGATTCCAGACTGCCTTTGACCCTGCCGGGGTGTTTGCTCGGTTGTAGATTTGTTGGACATTGCTCTCACAAGAACAGCGGAAGAAGAAAATGAGTTGCGATAAGACCACCGGCGAAGAAACCTACCACCGCGATCAATGACGATAGCTGCAGGTCAGCAAGGCCGGAGATGGCGTGACCGGAAGTGCAACCTCCGGCATAGGCGGTCCCGAACCCGACCAATACTCCGCCCAAGACCACCGAGACAAATCCTTTGAGTGTGAGCAACGCAGACCACGCGAATATTTCGCGCGGCGCCAGTCCGGAGAAATCGTGGATGCTCAGTTTCGTCAGCGCGATCCTGGTCTGCTCCGAGATTGCGATGTTCTGCGAACCTCCCCAGTGCGAAGCGAGGAAGCCTCCCACCAAGATGCCGACGACGAAAAAGAGATTCCAAAGGCCGGTTCGCTTCCAGTCGTAACGAAAGTAATCAAGCTTGCTGGGCAGGACAGCCGAACACAGATGCCTCAGGCTACTCGACACTCCAAACACCTTGTTATCCACGATTAATAACGCGGGCACGAACAAACCAATCACCGGCCCGGCCACATACCATGGCCAGGGGCCGGAAAAGGAAACGAACGTCGAGATTACGTTGCCGATCATTTGCCTTCGCGATCACTGTTCCAATACTACCTGCCCCACCCAAAGCTGATGCCGACCGAGTCCTGATACATGTGTAGGTTCGCGTTGGCACCCGGGATCGGAATCGAGTTCACGCCATTCACCGTCTTTTTGAAAGCGTGCTGATAAGCGACGTTGATCTCTTTACCGTTGCTTAGCCCCCACGTCAGTCCAGCAGTTAGATGATTCTGCACCACAGCGGGCGCGAGCAGGTTGAAGAAAGTCTGAGTAGCGTCAAAGGGCAATCCCGAGTGGTTGTAGCCGCCGCGCAGCGTGAGTGCGGAACTGGCTTTGAAATTGATTCCTGTCTTTATCGCCGTGATGTCATGCCATCCGAAGCCGGGGCCGTTGTTGGCGCCCAATTGAGCCTGGTTCGAGTCGAGATTCGCAATCGATTTCACCTGTCCGTAGAGAATACGCTCGACATCGAAGGCGACGGTCGCCTTGGGATGGACCTTCACCGCGACGCCGCCGGCAAAGTTGGCGGGAATGTCGAATCCGCCTTGCTCGGCGAACAGCCCTTTGTATTTGTCGAACTTCTGCATGTAGGTACGGCTCTGGTACGTTGCACCAACGCTCAGATACTGACTGATGGTTCCCAACCATCCCACACGGAACCCTGCGCCATAGGAGGCGTTGTAACCGCGATTGGTGACGTCGCCAGGAGAACTGGAAGCGACAGGGTTGTCGAAGTTCTGCAGACCACCAGCGGAGAATCTCTGCCACCCCACATTCAGCGAGGCACCGAAGGCATTGTGCGAGTTCGCCTTGAACGCCACCGTCGGGGCTACGAACAACTGCTCAAGATCGACTCCCGCTCGGGTGCTACCTAGGAGGGGAATCGGAGTGGTGTAGGAGGTGTTCATTCCGCCGTTGCCGTAGATCGAAACGCCGAGAGACAAGTTGGGATTGACCAGATGGTTGTAGCCAATCTCGGGAATGAAGTAATTCTTGTGCCGGCTGGCATCGTAAGGGCCGTCCGCGAATCCGGTTCCGGTGATCGTTGCGCCCCGAATGGGACGGAAATAAGTCATTCCGAAGTCAAAGCGGTTTCCGACAAAAACCATACCCGCTGGATTGGTCGCAGCCGCCAGGCTGTCTTGGGGAAAAGCAAGACCAGCGCCTCCCCACCCTTGCTGCTTAATGCCGTAGCCCGTCGAAAAGTAGCCGTCGGTAGCAGAGGCGGGGATAGTGAGAAGCATGATAAGTGCCAGCAATTTCTTGCGGTCGAGATTCATGCGCGGGGAGCTCTCCTTCGATTGAGGTTTGCACATTACAAGTTTGTACATCGATATACTAGAGTATCATGGCGCGAATAGGCAACGCAGCTTAACCGCAAACGGGAAACACGGTATGTTCTTTAAACGGCGAGAGCCGACTCAGTCACGAACGGCAGTTGGGCTTTTTCCCAAGCGCTAAAACCACCTATCACGTTCGCCACGTTCCGAAATCCGGCGCGCTGTAGCAGACTGCAGGCAATCAGACTTCGATAGCCGCCTTTGCAAAGAACGGCGATCGGCACCTGGTGGTCAACCTCGGGCATTGAGTCTTTGAAGTCGTCAAGAGAGCGCCAGATCGCACCCTCGATGTGACCAGCTTCCCACTCCGGCTTGCGGCGCACGTCCAATACTTGAACCCTGTCATTCTGGAAACGATGGTTCAAGATTGGTGCATTAATCTGGCTCAACTCGGTCAGAGGCAGCCCGGCCGCGGTCCATCCCTCGACTCCATCTTTTAAGTAGCCGCGTGCGTCGTCGATTCCGACTCTGGCCAGCCGCGTTCGTGCTTCCGACAATTGCTCCTGTGACGCCGCAATCAGCACTGGCTGAGAAGATAAACCTAGAAGGCTCCCTGCCCAGAATGCGAATTCTCCAGAGAGCGGGATGCTGACTGCGCCGGGAACGTGCCCGGAAGCAAACTCATCACCCGGGCGGACATCCAGTGCGATCACTCCCTCGACAAGCAAGGACTGCAGTTCTTCGGGTGAAATTGGAGCGAGTGTGGAAAGTTCTGACAAGGAAGGCGCACCCGCTCGGTTGATCCGTGCATCCTGCGGAAAGTATTCCGGACGGGGCGGCAGGTTGGTGGTCAGTTGCCGAATGAACTCTTCCCTGCTGCCGATCTGCAGAGCGTAGTTAGTCAGCCGTTCGGTGCGGATCGTGGAGAAGCGCTCCGCGCGCATCTTGCGCCCGCATAGAGAACCGGCACCATGGGCGGGGTAGACAAGCACATCGTCGGGGAGCTTGAGCAGTTTGTGATGCAGGCTGTCGTAGAGCATTCCCGCCAACACTGCGGGAGTGTGAGTTTTCGACAGATCGGGGCGCCCCACATCCCCGAGAAACAGTGTGTCTCCGGACAGAACCGCCCAGGGATCGGCGGACGTGCTTTCATCGGTGACCACCAAGCAGACGCTCTCTGGCGTGTGCCCCGGCGTTTCCAGAACTGTGATCCGCATCTTGCCTACCCGCAGTTCGAAACCGTCGCGTACCTCCACGTGGGGAACAGTTGCTCCCGCATTGGGACCGATGTAAATCTTGGCCCCGGTACGTGCCGCCAACTCTTTGTGTCCGGAAACGAAGTCAGCATGCAGATGGGTCTCAAAGATGTGGCGGATCCTTAGCCCATGCTCCCGTGCTGCATTCAGGTAAACATCCACGTCGCGCTGTGGATCGATCACCACTGCTTCCCCCTGTGACGCCAGCATGTAAGAAGCGTGAGCCAAGCAGCTCAGGTAAAACTGTTCAAAGTACAGCGTCGATCCTTCGCCCTGACGAGCAATCGCTGCGATCGAGGCCGGGCGAAGGCTTTTGGGATCTGACTCCGGGGCGGGATGCGGCATCTCGCCGGCGGTTAGCAGAGTATTTGCCAACTCTGAGACTTGGACCCGAAGCTCGGGAACAGCGATGGTTTCCCACAAGCTCCCCTTACGAACTGGTCCAATGGTGTAGAGAAAATCCGAAGCGGCACCGTCGGCATCGATCAAGGCTCCATCCTGGGAGACATCCAGGCCAAGATACAGAGGATCGGGGCGGACCATTCTCTGGCGTAGAAGGTTTGTGAGCAGAGGATTGTCGACTTTGCGAACATCACTCTCCGGGCCCGTACAGTTAATGACGCGGTCCACGCGCAGACGTTCAAGCTCTCCGGTCCCGCGGTTCTGGTAAGTCACATCGACTCCGGCAGTGTGTTCGGCGTACGCGATAATTCGCCCGGCATGCGTCTCGATCTGGCCCTTTTGAATTTGCGACGCAAGCCGCGCACCGATTTCTGGGGCTACGCGGTGGCGATGCACGTCCCAGTGGGACCGGACATGGCGCAAGAACCGGCGCTGCTCCAGCAATGAAAGGGAGCGCCAGATTTCTTGCGTGAATGGACGAAGAGAGTCAATCGCCGCTCGCCATCCACTTCCTGCTCTTTCCGCTGCTTCTACCTGAGTGCGAATCAAGCGCAGAAGTCCGCGCACGGTTCTGGGAGAACTTTGGTCCCAGAAAGGCTGGCAGGCAGTAGTCGCTTTGTGAGTCTGTGGCAGCAAGCCACGCCGGGAAAGCATGTGAATGGTGCCGCCGAAGCCGCTTTCGCGCAACGTAATAGCGACATCAACACTGGTGAGGCCGGAACCGACCAGCAGAACGCTGCCGTCCTTGGCGAGGTCGCTAGGCGCACTAGCCGCCCACGGATTGGGAACATAGCGCTGGCTGTGTGGTGTCTTTCCCGGGAGTCGGGGATCTCCGGGCGGAAAATTGCCAAGTGCAATCACCACCTTCTTCGCGAGTCGCCTCCCGCCACTGCGAAGACGGATCTCTGCCGCACCCTCAACCCAAGCTACCGAGACAGCTTCATCTTGCACATGTTCGAGCCGGCCGGGATAACGTTCGATTTCTTGCTGCAGCAGGGATGCGGCATACTCCCCATAAACGCGGCGTGGAAGATAATCGTCGGGAGTCACGCCGGGGTCGTGGTTGAGACGCGCCCAGCGCAGAAAGTGCTCCGGATCGTCCGGATAGGCGCTCATGTTCCTTGCCCGGACATTCAGCAGGTGTTCCGTGCACCGGGTGCCGTAGGCCACACCGCGGCCTAAGCGAGCATTTCTCTCAATGAGAATTACGGAGACGGTGCCGCCGGACTTGCTCAACAACTGGGCCGCGAGAGTCGCTCCCGCAAATCCTCCTCCAACGATTGCGACCGTGAACTGGGGGCCCACCAGGCTTTCGCTTCGATTCGCGTGCATCCTGACTCCAGTATTAAATCTATGTCGATCAACCTACTCGACACGCAATCCAGGGACCACCGACATGGCCTTTTCGAGCCTTTAACCGCTTTGGCGAACAGCTAGTCCTTCTGGGAAGACTATCCGTTTCATCCCGAGGGAAAGAATTTGCCGTGTTCACCACTCCTCTGGGAGATGCATGGGAATTCTATCAGCCAATGTCTAGTACCTCCATCGGCTATATGGTATAGTCTCCAAAACTTGGTTGCCATGCCACTTTCGTGGTGGTGATCGGACGGTTCGTGCCGAGGTCCTGAGGGCCGCGCCTCTGGGGGCCGTAAGCCAAATTGATCAACTGGGGGAGATTCCTATGAGTCAGATTCGTTCGGAAGTACTTGCGTCCAACCGCGCCTATACCGCTAACTTTGGAGACAGGGGCAAACTGGCCTTGCCGCCAGCCCGCCGCTTTGCAATTCTCACCTGCATGGATGCCCGCCTCGATCCCGCCAAATATGCCGGCCTAGCCGAAGGAGACGCGCACGTGATCCGCAACGCTGGTGGACGGGCCAGTGACGACGCCATCCGGTCCCTCGTGATCAGCTACAAGCTGCTGGGCACCCGGGAATTCTTTGTGATCCACCACACCGACTGCGGGATGGAGTTTTTCACGAATGAAGTCATGCGCGGGCTGCTGGCTTCGAGCCTGGAAACCGCGGAATTGACGCCGAGCGGTTTCCGCGATGTAGGCCACGGTCCCGGATCCACTGCCGGTGAGTACATCGAATGGCTTACCATCCGCGATCAGGCTCAGGCCGTCGTTGACGACGTCGAGC
>Ga0208690_1000066_pt1 | contig 24637 bp, 20 predicted proteins | sample June2015DPH_16_1_2_FD_184712 | JGI IMG/M metagenome (GOLD analysis project Ga0208690, IMG submission 184712) | Peatland microbial communities from SPRUCE experiment site at the Marcell Experimental Forest, Minnesota, USA - June2015DPH_16_10... | ecosystem: Environmental > Terrestrial > Soil >...
CTGTTCGATGTCACTACCGTGGTCATCGGTGAATCCTTCCACGGAAACCGTCAGATCGCGGCGCGTGGAGAGCATGGAGGCTATCAGCGCGAGCCGTTCCGAAGCGTTTCGCCTGAGCGTGGCGCCTGCTTCAAAGGACGCATCCGGCAGCGTGACCACCAAGCCGCGCGGCGTGTCCCGGGCCGTTAACACGCCGTTCAAGCGCTCCAGCAATTCCGCACGAGCCCGGCGCTGTGCTCCGGTGGGTTGCGGCGCTACCACTGGTACGGGCTGAGCTTCGATCGGGGGCGGTGGGGCCGGCTGGGCTTGGATTTGCGCAGCGCTAGCGCGTTCCTGCGCGGCTTGGGCGTCAGCGCGCGCGGCATCGGCTGCTTCTCGCGCGGCGAAGGCCGCTGCCTGAGCCTGCTGGGCTTGTCTTTCAGCTCTCTCTCGCGCCCGGCTCTCTTCCAACTGCTGCTCGCGTTCTTCGGAAACGCGTTCTTCATTGCCGCGCTTGATTGCGATGGTTCGCGCATCCTCCGCCATCTGCGCTGCCTCGCGTGCTCTCGAAACAATCATGTGCGTATCCTGCTTGCGGAGCTGCATGTTCTGCGCGTCCGCCAACAGTTGATCGGCCTTGCCGATGGTATCCGCCGCATACTGATCTGCACCTACGGATCGCGCGATCTGGATCGCGTTCTGCGCTTGATAAAGCTCCAGCACCGCTTCGTAGCGATCGTACGGCAGCTTTTCCTGCTCGGATTCCATCGTCCGGAGCTGGCCTGGGTTCATGGTCAACGTGTATTGCCCACGCGGTAACAGTTCGTACTTCGCCATGACCGGCTCGATCTTCCCAACGGTGTCCGGCCGGATCACATTCTCCATGACCACCACGTCGCTCGGTGTGGTTACGGCGTAGTAGGGCTCGGCGGTCACCATCAGCCCCAATGCCTGCAGGTCCGTGGTGACGATGGTCTTGGCTTTGTCGGAGGACCCCACCAGAAGTTCTCCAAGATTCTTGGGGCGGCCCTCCGGTGTAATGGCCCACAAAACGTAAGTAAGATACTCGCGGCCATAACGCGTGGGCGGCTCCAGGTGCTCGAATTTCGCATCGATCACTATGCGGCCGCGCTTGCTCTCCACCGTCGCTGTGCCTTTAGCTTTGGGAAGCAATACGGTGCCTTGAAAGTCGATCATAGTTGGGCCGCCGCGGTGCTCGTAGTTCACGGCCGGCAGGCTGCGCGAAACCACTGTCACACGATAAATAGGTTGTGGATCCTGTTGTGGTAACACCCGGGTGGGCTGGCACCAGGCTGGCCCTCCCAGCGCTACTAGCAAGGCTGCGAGTTCCAATAGTACGGCTTTCATTCGATATCCTCCTTTTTGATAAAGGTTGCACCTCGAATGCCGTTCAAATTCCCTCGTGAATTCATAGCGTTGCAATAGCGTTACAGGGGGTGACAAAGCGCCGGGCCGGAAATATTGACCGGCAGGCAAAAGAAGACCAAGTCATGCCGATAAGAAACATCGGAGAATGTCATGGTCAAAGAAGTAGGGTTGGGCGATTCGTTTACCCAAGATATCACTGTACTTCTGGCATCATTTTCCGAGCGGGATACGGCTGGCAAGCAATCGTTGTCACAACTACTTGTCTCCGATCCACGGGCCTTCGGAGCTTCGGCCATAGCGGTTTTGGCAAAGAGTCAACCATCTCCGGGAGTTCGTTACCTGGTGCACTTACTCATGAAGGGAAAGTTGCTGCCGTCCAGTCTGTTGGACTTGCGGGTTGCTGACACGCGGCAAGCCCTGGGGGCGCTGCATGCCGTTACAGCGAATGGAACCAATCTGCAGCCTATGTTGGAATTGGCGCTCAACAAAGTTCTGCAGGATCAACCCAGCCCTGAAAACAGCAACCGCATTCTACGAGTTCTGGAGCTGCTGGCCGCCATTGCGCCGCCCGCCTTCTGGAACTCCTTTCAGTTGGAGTTGATGGCGCATCCGGACAAAGTGATTCGATCCAAGGCAGCTTTGCTAATCGGCCGTAGCGGCCGGAACTCCGCCTGGATCGGAAGGCGTTTTATGGACCGTGATGCGCGCGTCCAGGCCAGCGCTGTCGAAGCGCTTTGGGCGGTGGAGGCGAATGAAGCACGCCCACTTTTGCTTACAGCCGCTAAGTCGAAGCACAATCGGGTGGCTGCCAATGCCCTGCTCGGCCTGCATCGCATCGCGGAAATGAAAGCCATCCGCATGCTACTCGACATGGCGTGCCAAAAGGAAGATCCGGCCTTTCAGGTATCAGCATTGTGGGCGATTGGGGAAAGCATGGATCCGCGTTTTCTCCCGTTCCTCATGGAGCAGTTCAAAATCTCGGAGGGGAAAACACGTTTGGCTGTCACTCGTGCGATGGCCTCCATACGGCGCCGTGAAAAGCTGAATGCGGAGGCTGGAATATTACGATTCCGCGTCTCGCAGGCTAGCGTTACCCCGGACGGCAAACGAAGTTTCGCTCTGGTGCTTTCCTCTGAGCCGCCCCGCGATCTCAGCGCGCTCACGCTCATGGATTTCGCGCTTTGGGAAGCGGGCCAACTGGTAGAAAACTATCAGGTGAAGTTACTCGCCCCGCCGGCGGCACTGGCGTCCGGCTTTGTTGCGCCTCGATTCATATCCAACTCCGATCCTTACGGCCATGCTATTACAGCTGCCCTGAATCGATCGAGTGCCGCAAAGCGTCCCGACGATCTATGGCGAATTGACCGCTATTCCATCGAGCCGCCCAGAGAAGACGGCGAGGCAGCCCGGGAACAATCTTTTTTGCCATACGATGACAGCATCGCCACTCAAGAAGTGAAGATGCGGCAGTGCTTCCTCGCGTCGCCGGATCTTCTGAGTAAGGTGATTGCAGGCGACGTGCCCCGCGACCGAGTGGCGGTGGATGCGTTGGCGGCTATCCAACGCCAATGTGAAGCCATTAGCAAACATTCCGGGAAGCGGCACATGTTCGTGTTCCTGCATGAAAAAGCCGCCGCCCAACTGGAAGAACCGGACAAGGCGGCCGCGCTTAAGACACTGCTCGCCAATGAGCGCATCGTGTTACACGGCTTTGCTCCCGGCTTTTCCTGCCCTGCGTTCCGGGATCTCTGTTCATCCCTTCCGGATGGCACTTTTAGCGATGCGTCCGCGGAGGGATTGCCGGAAGCGCTCGAGGAAATCTATTCGTTATTGATGAACGGACGCGTAATCACCTACCAGATGGAGTCCCCAGTGGAAGCCAGTCCCGCGACGCTCAAAGTTTCGAGTAGTCTCGGATCCGGCCAGATGGAAATTGCATGGCCGGAAGTTGCAGCGCCGGTGCCCGAAGCCGCGGTTGAAGCTGCTATTTCGACTGAGCCTCTCGCTTGAGCTTTTCCCCGTCTTTCTTGATCTCGCGTGAGGCCGCCGCAGCATCGCGGCGGGCTTCCTCGGCAGCCTCATGGGCGCCCTGCTTCAATTTCCGGCCGGCTTCCCGGGTTTCGTGCTTCAATTCCCGTTGATCTCTGCGGTTACATCCGCTGCCAAGCCAACACATCAATACCAGGAGCGCCACTGCTTGCCGGGGTTTGTTCACGCACGTATGACGTCACGCCGGCGAGCGTTGTTACCAATCTATATTACCGATTTATGTTACGGCTATGTTCAGAGCTTTCAGGAACACTGCGTCTGCATCGGTTAATCCTGTCGCCGCTTCGGCGCTGGGTGCCAATTCGAGCGGCCGATGGGCGCTCTCGTCGATCCGCGTGTAGAGCGAGAGATCAACCGCCATGTCAACTTCGAAACCCTGATTTTCCAGCGCAGCCATCGCGTCTCGGACGTCTGAGGAATCCAGCATGGCGCGATTGATGGCGCGTCTCAAATTTTCGAGCAATCCTGCCGCGGCATCGTCTGGACGATCAGTCATGATTTCTCTCCTCCTCCATCACGCTTGGCACAATTCCAGGCAACTACAAATCCAAAATCTGTATCTAGCAGATAATCCAGCGCATAGCGGCGTGATCGGCCGTTGTCGCGCGATGGTGACGTAGGACTGTGTGGGCGAAATAACCCAACGCGACGGAGTTTTAGGAGGCGCGGCTGGGCTCGAACCAGCGACCCTCAGCTTTGGAGCAGCTGGTGGAGAGGCTCTCATTAGAAGCCGGTGTCAGTTCCGTGAGTTGGGCCGTACGAGCCGAGATTCTGGAATAGGGACGTCCGACGTACCAGGCTAGAGCGAGCGCAGAAAGTTCAGTACATCTTGCCGCTCTTCCGCCTTCAGCCTATTGAAGTGCTCGATGACCTTATTCGCCTCGCTATCCTTGCTCCGGTGAGCTTCGATGGCCTCCACGAGATTGTTGGCCCGTCCGTCATGCAGGAAAAAGATGCGTTGCCCGACACCCCACAGCGGAGCCGTTCGGAACTCATCGGGCCCTGCTCCACCTTGCGTGATGCCGTCCGCAAGCCCTATACCCATATGGTGGACCAACAGGTCCGAGAAGAGATTCACGGGTTGGTTGGAAAGCGCGGCGCTCGGAACCTTCGAGGAGCCGCTGGCTATCATCTTGCCGGTGGTGAAGGAAGGCGTGTGACAGTGGACACAACCGACCTTTCCGAACAGATCACGCCCGTTCCTGGTGGAGGGTGTGGCAGGCGCCGGAGTGGGCGGCGCCAGCATCCGCATGAAGTCCGCAAATGCCTCGATGTCTGAAAGGACGGCCGTATTGGGGTTGGAACCGGGCGTGGAGGCAGGCGTGAAATTGAGCGTGTCTTCGGGTGTGGCGTTGAACAAACAGCCGGGCGTCTCGTCGCGCTCCTGGGGAAAGAGTTGGTTCGTGATCCCCATCTCGACGTTGTATGCCTCGCCCGCGAACATGATCAGCGACTTGTTTTGTGCCTTCCAACCGAAGCGAGTAATTGTCCCGTCGTTGGCGCTGATATTCGTATTGCCGCTCAGATGCGCGTTGGCGTGGCCGGAGATGCCCAATCCTGCCTTCAGAGATGCATTGGCCTGCATGTTGGCGAGGATTGCCGAATCCGAGATTCCTTCGATGAGCCCGGCGCCAAAGAGCGGTGTCGGAATGCGGAAAATGATGTTCCGATTTCCCCCCTGCCCCGACAAGGGATTTCCAGCGGGCAGGAAATTGGGTTGAGCGATGTCGCAACCCGCGGCGTCACTGCGGCCGGTGATGACGAAGAGGTCGTGCACTTCGCCATCGTTCGTTCCGTTCGGACTCCGCTTAAAACGTGCTTCACGGACGGGCCCATTGGGCGTAATGAACCACGGGACCACGTTTTTCGCACCATTGAGAGTGGCAACCGCGATCATGGGGTTCTGCGCGGGGCTGGACCCGCCGCCGGCCGGCTGCGCGTGGCAAGACAAGCACTGGTTTGAGTTGAAGCGAGGCCCCAGCCCATTGTTGGTGCCTCCCGTCACCACCTCGATCTCAGCGAACCTGGCCAGCCCATCGTTAAAAAACGCGGTTTCGTCCGCGGTAAGGCCCGGGAGGGGCCCGCCGGCGCCTGGCGCGCCCGCGCGCACTCCAGGATCTACAACTTTCACCGTTTGAGCAGACATTTGAGCGCACCACGCTACCAGGACTACGGCAACGAATGCGCCGAAAACTTTTGAAGAACCTTCTTGTCGCGTTGGCATGACTCCTCCCCCGCTTTCTAAAGACAAATACGTCGGAACCCACATAGGGCTCGACCAGTCCTTATCCAATGAGATTGTAATGCAAATTGGGGCAGGTCTATCGCGTGACGATCTGGCAGGCGGCCGCGATGGGCGTTCGCGTCCGCCCAGCAGCGGGAGAGCTAGCGGCCGGCATCCACTCGCCCAATCATTAACCTCCGTTGTCAACGGCGGCCACTGGTCAGATGCATATAGCGCGGAGGGCCCAGGCAAAGAGCCCAGCCACCTGGCGGCTTCAGAAATCAATACCAGGCCAAAACGGCCCGCTGGCCCAGCCAGACCGGCACAGTTCCATCTGGGCCAAGAAGGTTTCCCGAACCGTCGTCCCGCGACCAGGAAGCGGAACCGTGAGTTGCAATTGAACACGGCCCACTGGCTGCATACGAGGCTTTATTGCTCCTGTGGAGCCCTCACAGGAGCAATGTATTGGACCTTGGAGGATTTCCTCCTCGATCGGGGCCTCACGCTCGGCGTGGCTGATCATCTGATTCAGAAGGCGCTGAAAGAGAAGGGCTTGAATAATCCAGAGATCGTTGCTGAAGTTGGCCGCCGTTTGGAAGCTGGGAAGACAGTCACCGTTGAGGCGCTGGCTGAGGAGATGACGGAGGAGTCTGGGAAATTGAGCGCTTGTGGTTCTCCAGAATGGCAAGCAGCCACGGGTGTTGGTGCCGTGAGTGTTGACACGGCTTTAGCCGAGACTCGCAAACAGCTGGAAGCTGCCGCCGTTGTTATCGACGCCGAGTCGCCCGCGGTTGGAACACGACCAACCTAGCGAATGTCGCAAAATTTGCGATCCACTGACGATTCATCCTTTGCAAGAGGCCGGAGGTTTACAAAATACACAGCAATCACTCCCGATAACGCCACCAGGGCGCCCCCGTAAAGGCCCCACGACCATCCGATACGTGATGCAATCAACGGGGTAAGAATTGGAGCAAAGAAGCCACCCACCTGAGCTCCCGTGTTTAGAATGCTGGAGGCGCCGCCCACCCGCTCGCCAGCTATTTCGGTAACTGTGGCCCAGAACGGCCCCTCACAACTCGCAGCGAAGCCGAATGCAAGCGAAAAACACGCCACCGCGGTTACTCCCGCGCTCACAGTGCCGAAATAGAGGAGCGCCGCTCCCAGGCTCAGTCCCGCGATCGGAACCATGCGCCGCCCCACATGCGGCCCGTAGCGCCGCGTCAGACGATCCGAAACCAATCCTCCAAGCGGCATAATGGACCCTTCCGTCAGGAATAGAATCGTCGTGTAACGGGCGCTTCGATCCTCACCCAAGTGCAGCACCTGGCCGAAATAATAGTACATCCAGTAAAAGAAAATGTATTGAAAATAGCCCAACGCGCTGTACGCATAAGTAATCAGCAACAGGTTGCGGTCGCGAAACAGGGCGCCCCACGGTTGCGCCGGCCTCGCCCGGCCCGGAACCTCGAAGTGGTCCGCGCCGGATGGATAATCCCGTGCATACAAGTACCAAAACGCGGCAAGCGCGGCGGTTGCAAGTGCGGCCACCAAAAAAGGAGCACGCCCTCCGAATCGTGCCGCGATCCAGGCGAAGAGCAGCGGAGAAATGGCCGCGCCGAATGAAGAACCCGCTATGATGAGCCCCTGCACTTGTCCGTGACGCACCACGGGAATCCAGTGTGCTCCAATTCGAGCGGCCGCCGGATAGAGCGGCGCTGTCACCACCCCCAGCCCAAAACGAATTGCGAACAGCGCCGGCACCACTCCGATGAGCACCCCGAGGCCAGGCCTGCCGCCGACGATAGTCAGACCTGTGAAGATCGCCGAACCCATCCCCATGAGCGTCAGCGCTCGCCGCGGCCCCAGCCGGTCGGTCAAAAGACCGCCCGGAATCATGGTGAGCGCGTAGCCCAGAATGAAGGCCGAGTAAACGCTGCCCATAGCCGTCGGAGAGACTCCGAAATCAAGCATGAGCTGAGGCCCGGCGATCGCCATGATGGTGCGATCGAAATAGCTCGCCATGCTGAAGCCGAACAGCAAGGCGACGATCAGCAACTGTGCGTTACGGAGATCGGCGGCGCCCGGCGCATGTGAATGCATATTAAAAGAACGCCTCCCCCGCGTCGCTTTGCGAAGATGATAGCGTATCCACAGATGAAAATTACGAATTTGGAGTTGATCCCCGTCAGTGTTCCATATACGCATCGCGAAGTGAGTTCGCTCGTGAATCGCGACGGAGTGACCGACATCATCGTGAAGGCTACCACCGATGACGGCCTGATCGGATGGGGCGAAAGTTCAAGCGGCGCCGACGTGAAGTCGGTCCAAGCCGCGCTGGAGGCGATGAAGCCGTTCGTGATCGGATCCGATCCCTGGGAGAGTGAACGCATTCGCCAGGAACTCTGGCATCGAGGCTTATGGTCATGGCGGCAGCACACCGCCTGTTTCGCCTACCCCGGCATCGACATGGCGCTGTGGGATCTTTGCGGGAAAGCTTGCGGCCAGCCGCTCTACAAACTGTTCGGAGGCAAAGTCCGCGAGCGAGCCAGCTATTTCTACTACTGCTCGCAAGGGTCGAACGGACACATTGCCGAGCAGGCGCGCGTCGGCGTGAGCATGGGCTTTCAGGTTTTCTACCTGAAAGTGGGTTTGAATATCGAGGCTGAGTTAGAGATGGTTCGGACTCTGCGGGAAACCATCGGACCAGGAGCAAAGATCCGGCTGGATGCGAATGGGGCGTGGAAGGTGAACGAGGCTTTGCGGAATCTGGCACGCTTGGACGATTACAACATCGACTTCATCGAGCAGCCTGTGGTCGAAGATCCGTTGTCGAACATGCAGGAGGTCCGGACCCGGTGTAATATGGCTGTTTCCGCCAACGAGGGTACCTGGACACCCGAAGACGCGCTCCGGCAGATGCAGGCGAGGACAGCAGACGTCTATTGCTTCAGTCCTTATTTCACGGGATCGCTGGCCCAGTTCCAGCGTTTGTGCTGGCAAGCCCATTATCTGGGTCTTCAGATCTGCCGCCACACGCACGGGGAACTCGGCATCACGGCCGCGGCTTGCCATCACATTCTTCTCACGCTTCCGAACGTAGTGGATGGCAATCAGCAGACCGCACACATGATGACGGACGACATCGTCACCGAAACTATTCCCATCACGAACGGACCAGACTGGGGCGTGCCTGCCGGAGCCGGAATCGGCGTCGACATCGATCTGGATAAACTGCGCAAGTACCACGATCTTTTCCGTGAGCGCGGTCAATTTCATCCTTATGACCTAAAGCTGCTCGGGACGGAGCTTTATCGCTAAATCCGGAGGCTGTGGCCGAAGCGCGGCGCCGGCTCGAAGCTGGGGAGATTTGCCAGCGTTTTGAATTCTCACTGACAAGCACTATTCCTGACGCATCGCGTTCGTCGCGGTAATCCAAGCAGCTCGGAATCCGGGCACGGATCCTGCCACGAGTGCGACCGCGAGCAGGAGCGCGGCAGCAAAGAAGAAGGTTGTGACATCGTGCGGATCGACGCGGAACAAGAACTGCGAGTAAACGAGATTCAGTCTTTGGCTGCTCAGTCCTCGGCGGAAGAAGTGGCGTTCGATCAGAAGCGGGTGCTGAATGGGTTGGATGTATTGAGCAGGAAGGCTGAAGAACTTGGTCAGATTTCGGCGGGCTCGCTGCGAAGAGCTAATTGGTGAGCACCGCGGCATGTTCGTCGGTTGCGCTGCGTTGCTTTCGCACCTGGATCCAGACAAATTTCCACCGTAACTACTGGATAAGATTGCCAACCGGATGATCGAGCAGGTGCTTGGGAGTACGGCTGCCATCGCCGAAGTGGACCGCCGGCCGGCCGCTGGCGAACCGGTGACAATCGAAGCCGTCTGCCAGGTCGTGAATGGAGAACCAGCCAGGACGACGCTAAGAACCCCCGGAAAGGCAAACGTCATGATGGGTGCTCGCAGCTTGGCTGATCACACCGCAAGAAAGACCGCGGACCATCGCCTGCGATGCGGTAAGCTCCAACTCGCCGAGAATCCCATCGAAATCGTCAGGTGAAAGCCAGTGCACCGATTGGTCGCATCCAGCGAGCCATGCCGACAAACTCTCGGCAACTTAGACTGAGACTGAGAAATGCAGAGACATGGCCGCTGGAGCCATCCTCCAGTCCCTATCTTTTCCACTCCGGCAAACGTCCTGGCGTCGGCGGAGCCCCCGCCGCATCGAGCTGTTTCTCAAGCGCCGGAATACCCGTTTCCGTTAGCTTCCTCAAAATCGGAATTTGAGTCGCCAAACCATCCGAGGCGATCTGGTACTGTTCGAGCGCGGTCTTTGGAGGCCGTCCCGTGTTGCCGCGCAATGGACCCACGGCGCCTTGCACGTGTTCCCCAATCGAAGCCGGAGATCCTTCATTGTGCGCGCGGACGACGCTGTCGCCGTTGAGCGCCGTCTGTATCGCGTCTAGTTGCCGCTCCAAACTCAATACTTGTTCACGCACCTTGAATGGCAGCGACGGTGTCGCATCGAGCGCGCGGCGAATCGCCTGCAGCTTAGCGCGAGCTTCGACTACCGCCGCCTCGGCCGCAACCAGAGCCTGGTGCAGTTTCGCGAGCTTCTCTTCGAATTCCACCCGCTCCAGACGGTCAGCGTTTGTCGTCGGTCCCTCGGCTACCACTTCGAACCTCTGCGAACCATCGAGGGCTGTTACCACTCCCTCCACGCGCTTGGCAGTAGTTAGCGTGTAGTGACCGGGCGCCACCAGCGCACCCGAATCGCGCGGCCTGAGTGACTCCTCGTCATCGTCGCCTTCACCGCGCGCCGCGTTCGGGGCGGGTAGCGTGTCGGCCGGCCCCCGCAGGTCCCACGCGACGCGATGGATTCCCGGCCCTGCTGGACCCTCCAAGCGTCGCACCACTTTCCCTGAGCTATCGGCGATTTCGAGCACCACCGCAGGCGCCTCCTCCGCCGCCTCCGCCCGCAGCTCCTCCTCCGGCGGGTAGGCTGGCACATCGCCTTTCTTGATGGCGTCCTGCTCGCGTTTTTCCCGCTCCTCGCGCCGCGTGCGGTATCCGTCCTTCAGGTAGTAAGTGATCACTGCTCCGAAAGGCGGGTTGGGCGCTGCGAAAAACGCATCGCCCTGCGCGCCCCTTCCTCCGCCGAATATCGAGGTCGGAATGTATGAATATGCCGTCTTCACGGGAAACAGAATCGCCTCTTTTTCGAGCGCCTCGGGTATGGCTTCGCGCAGCGGGCCATAATCGTCCAGAACATAAATCCCGCGCCCAAACGTCCCCACTATCAAATCGTCCATCTGCCGCTGAATCGAAAGATCACGCACCATGATTGTCGGCAGCCCTGCCGCCAGCTTGATCCACTTACCGCCGCCGCTCTGGCTGAAATAGAGACCGAACTCGGTTCCGGCAAACAGCAGTTTCGCGTTCTTGTGATCTTCGGCAATCGCGTATACGCCACCGCGCTCCGGAAGGTCGCCCGCGATGTTCGTCCAAGTGTTTCCTTTGTCGGAGCTTTTCAAGAGGTATGGTTTGAAGTCGCCGTTCTGGTGATTCTCGTACGCCACGTACACTCCACCCGCTTCGTGTTGCGACGCCACAATCCGCTGCACGTAGGCGTCCGCCGGCACGCCTGCCGGTCTCTCCTCCTTCTGCCAAGTCTTGCCCCCGTCTTGGGTAATCTGTAGCAGTCCATCGTCGGTGCCTACGTAAATCAGCCCCTCTTGGAGCGGCGATTCCGCCAACGCCGAGATGTTGTCGTAAAGCGCCGTCGATACGTTCTTTCCCACTGCCCCCACGGGCCAGATTTTTCCCATTACCGGCAGCTTATTACGGTCCAGGTTACGCGTCAGGTCGCCGCTCACGGCGCGCCAGCTGTCTCCTCGGTCGTCGCTGCGGTATAACCGTTGCGCCCCGAAGTAAAGCCGGGTATTGGAATGAGGGCTGATGATCAGCGGTGCATCCCAATTCCAGCGCATCGCCGGCTCGCCTGCTCCCGGTTGCGGCTGTATGTATACCCGTTCGCCCGTGCGCCGGTCAAAGCGCACCATGCCGCCGTGCTGCATGTTGGCGTAGACAGTATTCGGATCTTTCGGATCCACCCGAGAATAGAAACCATCGCCGCCCATGGTGACGAAGCAGTCCGTATTGATGATCCCCACCGAACTCTTGGTGCGCGCTGGGCAGCCAAAACTGTTGTTGTCCTGCGTTCCGCCGTACACGTAGTAGAAAGGCGCATCCGGCCCCGCCTCCACGTCGTACATCTGCGCCGTCGGAAGGTTGGCCTTGAAGTTCCAACTGCGCGCCCGGTCGAAACTTTCGTAGATGCCCCCGTCGCAACCCACCAGATAGTGATTGTCGTCCTGTGGATCCACCCAGATGTCGTGGTTGTCCACATGCTTGAACCGCGTCGGAAGCGTGGAAAGGGTGTGGCCGCCGTCGTCCGATACCTGGATGTTCATGTTCATCACGTACACCCGTTCCGGGTTGGCCGGGTCCACCACCACTTTCGCGTAGTATTGTCCCTGCTCGTCGAAGCTGTTGCGCTTCTCCCAGGCGACGCCGTTGTCGGTGGACCGATACAGACCGCCCGGCCCAGCCGGTTTGCTCTGCGGTCCTTCGACCTGCGCATAAATCACGCTTGGGTTCGAAGGCGCGTAATTCAGACCGATGCGCCCTAGTTCGCCGGCGGGAAATCCGCCGGTCACCTTCACCCAGCTTTTCCCGCCATCAATCGACCGCCAGAGCGCTGAATCCGGCCCTCCATGCACCATGCCGAAGTAGCGCCGTTGGCGCTGATGCATAGCCGCGAGCAGAATATCCGGATTGCGTGGATCCAGGATGGCATCCGCGCAGCCCGTGTAATCGTCCGTCTTGATGAGACTCGTCCATGTCTTGCCGCCATCGACAGTCTTGTAAAGCCCGCGCTCCCCGCCGCCGGACCATAGCGGACCCGGCACTGCTACATAGACCACGTTTGAATCGCGTGGATCAATAAGGATACGCGCAATGTGTTCGGACTTCTTGAGCCCCACGTTGTGCCAGGTGTGCCCGCCGTCTTCGCTCTTGTAGATTCCATCTCCATAAGAGACACTTCGCTGGTCGTTGTTCTCACCTGTGCCCGCCCAGACAATCGAAGGGTGCGCGGGGTCGATTGCGATGGTGCCAATCGAGTACGAACTCTGCGAATCGAAAACCGGACTCCAGGTAGTTCCGTCGTTGCGTGTTTCCCAAATCCCGCCAGACGCTTCGGCCGCCAGAAAGTGATTCGGAGCGTTGGGGAACACGGCGATTTCCACAACGCGCCCCGACACTATCGCCGGCCCGATGCTCCGCACCCGCATACCGTCCCATGGGCCTTCTTTAGCGGCTTTTTGTTCCTGCCCGCTCGCCGCAACTACACATACCAAAAGCGCAATTAGCCTCATTGGTAGATTATGGCGCGGTACCGACCCTTAACGTTGGTCCGGTTTTGATGAAAAGGGGCCACCTGAACCCGTTCGTCGCACTTCCGTTCGACTGCGTCGGTTTCTTCCGTACACGATCAGGTAGGCCGCCGGCTCGCGCGAAAAACACGTGTAACGCCTAACCACTCAGAAAGCGTCTACACCACGTCGGGAGACTAATGTGACTACCCCGTGCGTGGCTCGAATGTGCCTTTCTCTTCTTTGGCTGCCTCTCTTGGAAGGTCAAAACGTTGAGGCGCCTGCTGCAACCAAAGCAAATTCGGACGTGGGGAGCCGGATCAGGCTCAACGTAGTCGTGAATGATAAGTCCGGAAAACCGGTTTCGGACCTGCAGCAGCAGGACTTCCAAATCTTAGACAACAAGAGTCCGCAACAGATTCTCTCGTTCGAGGCCGTTGCAGGCACGCATGCGACGAGAGACCCGCTCGAAGTGATTCTGATCATTGACGCCGTGAACCTTCCGTACACGCGAGTCGCCTATGCACGCGATCAGCTCAAGAGATTTCTGCGGCAGGATAACGGGGTATTGGCTTGGCCGTTAATAATTGGCTTCCTTTCCGATTCCGGGTTGGAGTTGCAGGGCGTGCCTTCTCGCGATGGAAACGCTCTTGCCGCCTATTTGGATCAAAATCAATCGGGCCTGCGAACCGTCAATCGAAGCCAGGGCTTTTGGGGTAGGGACGAACAGATGCAATTGTCAGTGAATGCGTTCGAACAACTCAGTCAATACGCCGGGAGAATGCCCGGCAGAAAGATCGTGATCTGCTTGAGTCCCGGTTGGCCGATGCTCTCCGGGCCCAACATGGATCTGACGAAGAAAGTGGAAGAGACGATCCTGAACAACATTGTTGCGCTGTCCACAGGATTGCGAGAGTCCGGGATCACGCTTTACGACGTGGATCCGCTGGGGACCACGGACTCCGGCTCGTTTCGGACGTTCTATTGGGAATCGTTCTTAAAAGGCGTGCGCTCAGCGAAGGACGCAAAGATCGGGAACCTCGCGTTACAGGTTCTTGCATTCCAAAGTGGCGGCCGCGTTCTGAACTCAAACAACGACGTGACCGCGGAGATTGAAACTTGCGTTCGCGATGCGAATACGTATTACATTCTCTCCTTTGCTCCTGAGCCTGCCGATGGTCCGAACGACTATCACACTATTCAAGTCAAGATCGATCGGCCAAAGCTGAAAGCTCAAACACTAGCCGGATATTACGCACAGCCGCCGCTCAAGGCTCAATGAGTAGAGGTGAAGCCCACGACCTGCACGCCTCGATGAGCCACGTAGTCTCCTTTGACCTCGTGGAAGTTCCTTGCCGATCGGGATCCTCGATAGCTATGTTTGTTTGTTCGCGATCGATGCTTTCGCCAGTACGTCGGCATCGCATTCATGTCGGCCAGGATGGCTAGGAACTTATTTTCGATTAATTGCACGTCGCGCCGGTCAAACCATCAGCGGGGCATGCGTCGGTTCGCACGCCTCCCTCACTGGGGGCACCGTTCTGCCACAGCGGTCCAAAGCGCATTAATGACAAAATGGGCTTTTCCATTCGGGGTCCCCGGAATCGGCGTGGTAGCTCCACGAGTTAACAGGACGCGCGACCGCAAAAGCCATGGAATGTTCGAGCTAAAAGAGGAGTAATTCATCAAAACGCATCAAGTTGCCGCTAATGAAACTACAATCCGGTTCTCTACGGGAAACGGGCCGCAAAACGTGCGGGGAACGCCATACACCCTGTGTCGCGCCGGGAACAGGCTGTAGGTGCTATAGTGCTAAAGTCAAACCGGCAACAAAGCGTCGTATGGAAGGGCAAAGAATGTTTATCACGAAGAAACATATTTCGCGCCGCTCGGTTCTTCGTGGGATGGGCGTAACTCTGGCCCTGCCCCTTTTGGATTCGATGGTACCTGCACAAACGCCGTTGCGCAGGACGGCGGCATTTCCGCGCAGTCGCCTGGCGTGCCTTGAAATGGTGCATGGCTCAGCCGGCAGCTCGGAGGCGGGTAAGCACTACTGGAGTCCTGCCCAGGATGGATCTAATTTCGACTTTTCGTATATCCTTGAGCCCCTAGCTCCGTTTCGAGAATTTATCACTATTGTTAGTGGTACGGATTCCCGCCAGGCGGAGGCTTTCGCGCCCAAAGAGGTGGGTGCCGACCATTTCCGTTCGAGCGCGGTGTTCCTTACCGCCGCGCATCCGAAACAGACCGCAGGCTCCGACGTTTTTAACGGCGTCTCGATCGATCAGTTATATGCGCAACAGTTCGGACAGGATACACCCTTGCCTTCGATCGAGCTTTGTATCGAAAACGTGGACCCTGGGAACACTTGCGGTTGGGCCTATGGCTGTGTTTACACAAACACGATCAGTTGGGCTTCACCAACCACGCCTCTACCAATGACGATTAACCCTCGCGTCGCGTTTGAGAATCTGTTTGGTGGCGAAGGACCGGCCGCTCGTACCTCCCGTGAGCGTGAGCGGCGTGCCAACCGGAGCATTCTGGACGGGCTTACACCTGATGCAACCCGCCTTCAAGGCCAGCTTGGCCCGAGTGACCGCAGTCGACTCAACCAATATCTGGGGGACATTCGCGAAATTGAGGAGCGAATCGAGGCCATAGAGAGGCACAACTCCAGCGGGGAGAAAAGAGAGCTATCTGCCGCTCCTATTGGCGTACCAGACTCCTGGGAACAACATGTAAAGCTGATGTTCGACTTGCAGGTACTGGCCTTCGCCGCGGAGATCACCCGCGTGTCCACCTTCAAGATGAGCCAGGACGTGAGCGACCGAGTTTTCCCGGAAAGTGGCGTGAAACGTCCGTTCCACTCGTTGTCGCATCATTTCGAGAAGCCGGCCGAAATCGCGGAGTTTGCCAAACTCAATCGCTATCACGTTGGCTTGATTCCGTACTTCCTTGAGAAATTGAAAAGTACTCCCGACGGCGATGGCAGCCTTCTGGATCATTCGCTGATCCTGTACGGCAGCCCAATGGGTGACTCGCATACACACAGCCATCGGCGCGTTCCGTTGTTCTTGGCGGGCCATGCGAGCGGTGGGCTTAAGGGCAATTTGCACAGCGCGTGTAAGGCCGACACTCCGCAGGCCAATGCGCTGTTGACCGTCATGCATAGACTTGGCGTGGGGATCGACCGTGTCGGCGACAGCACGGGAGAGATAACAATCTAAGTGCCGTAGCGTTTCGACCAATAGATCTAAGTTAGAATGCGACGAAATGCGCCTGCAGGATGTCGTGAACACGTCGTAGCACCATCTTCTCCGTCAGAGGCTTCCTCAAGACAGCCTGAGCTCCGAGGATGTCGGCGGTTCTGAGAACGTTGGGCGTGGACTCTCCCGACATGGCCATGATTTTGAGCTGAGGATTTTCGTTTTGTATTGTGCCGATCATTTTCGCGGCCGCTTCCTTGGGCATCGCGAGATCGGTAATCACCAAGTCGATAGGGCCTTCGTTGACCCGCGCCCCGGCTTGGACGCTTTCGAGAGCTGTTAAGACCTCATAGCCGGCGCCCTGGAGGATCTTCTTGAGGCGGCGAAGGATCGAGGCATCATGGTCGACGACGAGTATTCGAAGAGCAGAGGTCCGGACAGCCATGGTTACCCCATTCGAGCTTCGGGAGTTGCCCACCATCAACACCACTGGTACCGCTCCACCTATCGGGGCATTCTTAGGAACCCGAATATTAATCTGCAGAACTCCGGCGTCACCAGCATAAAGGACTTTGGCGGGCACTCCACCCACGATTACCTTTACATCCGCGGGCACCGGCACTGGAACGGCCGAAGGTGTCTCAGCAGCAAACTTCGTAACTTCAGGCGTGAGTGAAAGGCCCTCGCCGGTTGCAAACAGGTATGCGATTGCACCACGCATCGCAGGGTTGCGGGCTGAGTTACAGCAGCCCGTGACATTCAACATCGCGGCTTGTCCTTTACCTGATGCATCTCGGGTAAAGAGCGCCGGGGCACTGCTGATGACTGGCAGTGTGACCGGGGGCGAGCGCTCGCCCTGGTACTCGATCACTACCTCGGTCGCCGCTTTCTTAGAGACCTCATGCGGGACGATAGCGGAGACCTGCCCCGCTACCGTGTAAACTATCGGTGCCGCCATGTTGTCGAAAAAGACGCGCGTAGAGCCTGTCGAGCCCGTCGGCCATTCCGCAATTTCAGGTGGCCCGGCGTTGGACGGAAACATAACTACGATCTCGCCGGGCACCACCCCACCACCGCTATAGTCGGCTGCGTTGACGACATCGCGCGCGAACAACTCCGGTCCCGTCGCAAAAAGGTCGTGCGCAGGCCAATTCAGAATGGAGTTGATTGTGCGTATTACTCCTTCCGATAAATCTTTGTCGAAAGCGCCGCTTTCTCGAGGTCGGGAATTGAATAGAAGAACTGCATCGACTCCCGTTGCAGCTTGCCGAAATACGTACGCGCTGACACCGTCAGATGCCCCGTAATTCCACCAATCCGCGTCTTCGCTCCTCGGCGGGATGACCCATGCCAAACCCTTGTAAGAGGCCGCGCCAACCGAAGCCGGTGCCCCCGAGTGCGGCATCAACGCTGGAAGACTTGCCTGCTTCAGAAACGTCGGAGGGCGCCGCCCATCGAGCGCGTTGACCAGGCGGAGAAGATCGGACACCGATGCGATCCATCCCCCAGCCGCGTCTATGGCCTCGATAGATACTGCTCCGTATGGCCGTGGAATCTCGCCAGCATTCGGGGTGGTCGACCGGACTAGGGGCGCGCCAGGAAAATCGTAATAGCGCACTTCGCCCGGCGCGCGTCCGGCGACGGTTGTGTGCCCGATCTGCATACGAGTGATGCCTAAAGGTAATAACACAGCCGATTTAACGTAGTCTTCGTAGTGTTGGCCACTGGCCTCTTCTATAATCCGGCCGAGGATGCAATATTCGTAATTTGAGGCGTACTGCGGATCGGGCGACCTATCAAGCGGCAGTTTCAGCATGTAGCGGATCGTATCGATGCAACTCACCGGCGTCGTCCGCCCAAGTGCGTTTGAGACGATTCCACTCTCCAAAGACGGATCAAATGTCTTGTCACCGCCCCACTTGTTTGTCATCCCTAGCAGATCGCGAACGGTAGCATTGTTAGTGCGCAAATCCGCTGGCACGCCGAACCCGGTCAGGACAGAAAAGGCTTTCGCGTCCAAAGAGAGCCTCCCGTCTTCAACGAGCCGCAGGATGGCCGATGCAGTTAATGTCTTCGAGATTCCGGCGATCCTGAAGAGCGAGTCAGGTTGGACTAACTCCTCAGCTTCCCGGCTAGCCGAGCGCCCCAGCGGACTTCTAGACGGTGCTTCAGCCAAGCCGTACCCGCGCGCCAGCATCAGGCGGCCATGGCGAGAAACCCCAAGAGTAGCGCCAGGGATCTGCCACTTCTCAAGTAAGCCGTTCATGAAGTCGTCAAATGCGGAGAGTTGGGGCACGAAGGCACCAGTATTTCCATTCAAAGCCACACCCAAGCACAGCGGTATCGCAACAAGTCTTGTTGCGGTCCAGAACCCCGTTCGAAAAGGCATCCTGATTTCCTACCCTCCTATGAACGCTGCGACGCCACCACACCGCGAGATGGCTTGCCATCTCAACATTGTTTTACCATTCCTCTGTAATAGTGGCGCAGAACATTGGGGTAAAACAGAAAACCGAAGCCGAGAAGCACACCTGAAAAAATACCAAGTGTGATGTCATCGAACCTCCAATTAAGTCTGAGCCTTTCCTACCCCGCGCAAAACACAAACCCCCCCGTCATTATCAGGGAAGGGCGAGTGAATCACGCCGCCGTGACATGCCGATATTCTACTCCTTCGTCTGAAGGGCTCTGATGCACCTGATTCAGAAGGCGCTAGCGGGCAAAGCCGCCCGAGATGGTCGAGGAAGCGCGCGGTGACGCAAACCCCGTGGCCGCTTGCCACCACCAGCGGGCTCATTGCCCCTGCTCCTGCTCCACCGCACGCATGCAATCCTCGAACGTCACCGGGCCGCCGGCCTCCAGCCGTCCGTCCCGAACATCCGGATGTCTGTTATTCGCGAGCTGGCTACTGACGTCGCTTGTGGCGAGTGAGAACTCCTCTACAAACACAAATAAAGTGCCGTTTCGTGATACTGGCCGCCCCCCAGTCGGACCCAGGAGGTCACACTGAGTCGCGCGGAAAGACGGTACGGTAGCGTAGCCGAATGGAATGCAGCCATGTTGCCAGAGATTGATGAAAGCTCCACCAGCAACTTCACAAGTGATCAGCTTCCCGACCACATCGGCACTCCGAAGACGAGCGGCAAGGCGGACAATCCTAACCCGTCCAAAACGCCGACCAAACCTCGCTGAGGGCACACATGCGGCGGGGAGATGCCCGCTAATGATATTTTATCTTTGAGCCGAAGCGCTATTCGCGCTCCGGATTACTGTGTGCTGAGGCGGGGACAAGGGCTGGCTGTCCCCCGCTACGCTCCGTTCGAACTTCTTTCCCGGAATTAAGCGTTCGGTTTGGCCGGGATCTTCAACTTTGGAACGTAATGATAATCCCATGCAGTCGATCGAAATCCACCCCGGGCTGAATCGCCTGTACTCGCCGAAGCCGCCAAATTGTATCCCGAGTTCGCTGACCAGGCCTCGCACGTCATTGCACGACCGCTCGCGCAAGGATTCGCGTGGTAACTCGTGTGGAAGGGCGCGCCGCCAGGAGGGCAAGGAGCGTGGGAGTTTCGAGTGAGCGGTGCTTCATTTCAAGATTCTAGAAAAGGCCGCTGGCGCCCGCAAGCCTGCGCACCAGATAGTCGAATGGATTATTCCCGGTCAAACACCAGGATGTTTTTGAGTTCGCTTTCGCCCGCCGGGCGTACGCTCATCGTCAAGGTTGTTAGATCTGTAGAAACCTCGTACCGAATGGTTTGAGCTTTGTTTGTGAGCTCCACACTGTGCTGGTTCACGCGGCGGCCCGAAAATGTAGAGGCAGGCGGTGCATCCGGACCGGCGCTTGCAGCATCGTTTCCATCCAACTTGACCTTCAGAGCCAACCCCAGACCGGGACTGCTAAATGAAAGGCCGTCGCTCCCGTATGTCTGGATCTCGAGCCCGATCTCCGAGTCCACCTTTCCGCTCCTGCTCACCCAATCGCCCGCAAACCCCGAGCCGCCGGTACCCCTGCGCTCGTACACGTACACGAGGTGAGACGCCTTCCCATCGTCCGCGAAATAAGTGAAATCATCGTGCAGCGTATTTCCGTCCTTCGAGAGCGTCCAGATTGCCCTGATCTGCACTTTGCCGTCTTTCTTGCGCACGCCTCTCCACTCGTTCGGACTTACGATCGTCGTGGACATAGTCGTCCCGGAATTCCCCGGCTGGTCGGTTCCATCCGCGACAATCGTTTCGGGTGAGCCGCCGCCGAAGTCGAACGAATACTTGTTCCCTCCCAGGCTCGTGACCTTCATCTCATCCATCAGCACGCTCTTGGCCGGGTTCACCTTCCATTTGCCTAGGAATGGATCGTCAACTGCCCATAAGGTGCCCGTCGCCAGACAAACAATCACGAGCGACGGAGAATTGCGCGGTAGTATTCGCATGCCTGAATCCTAACCGCAGCCGCCGGCCCTGTCCTCGGAAATGTTGTGGAACGGACAAGCGTGTTGCCAAGCGGCCTTCTTGTGCGTCGGCTCGACAACGAAAGGCGCATCGAGCACTGCTCTAGCTAAGGGAGCAGTATCGCGAGTTGTCGGGGGGGGGCGGCTTACGTCCTCCGGCTGTCGCCTCCCGCCATTTGGTTGTATAGCGCGCAGACCGCCGATGTGCCTGTCGCCCACGGAACATTCTTCGCCCCGTTAATCATAGCGTTTCTTGTTACTGATGTTCCGGTAAGCAGTTTTCTGCCCTACAGCCCGGGCAGCCGGTGCAGAGAGACAAAGGGTGAGACTCTAGAGGCCTCACCCTTTGCTTTGAACTAAAGTTGCGCTCTACTCGTGGGTCTTCGCATTGGGGTCAGGGGCCGGGGTCGGGATGCGTGGGAGCATCTCTGCGCGGGTGGCTGCGTTGTAGACAAACCACGCTTCGATCATGGAACTCTGCGTCACATCGTCCTTCTGCACGCGGTCATAGGTGTCCGCGTTGGAGTGGTGGGTACGGGTACCGTACTCCAACCCATCCTGCTGGAAACCTATGCCGTTCAGGCCGATCCACGAAAAGGCGCTCGAGTCCGTGCCACCGGGGTTCGCAGTGGGTCTGAACTGGTCCCCGCCGAAAACAGCAACCATATGCTGGTCCTTGATGGGCTCAATCCAGGACTTGAAGATGGCCGCCATCTGCGGACTACCCCCCGCCGAGACTCCGCGGAAGCGGCCGGAGCCGCCGTCGTCGTTAAAGTACACATCCAGCTTGTCGTACTCGGGTGTCTTCACCATGGTGGTGCGTTGAGCGAAGTGCTGCTGCACATAAGCGGTTGAGCCGTAGACGCCCTCCTCTTCGCCGCCCCACAGGGCAACGCGAACCGTACGCGCCATGGGCTTGTGCAACGTAGCCAAAATGCGCACCGCCTCCATGGCCACTGAGGATCCCGTGCCGTTATCGGTGGCGCCTGTGCCGCCCTGCCAGCTGTCAAAGTGGCCGCCGAGCATAACAACTTCGTCCGGTTTGGTGGCGCCGGGAATCTCGCCGATGACATTGAATGCGTTTTGGTCTTCCGTCTGATAATCGACAGCGATATCGAAGTTCAGCTTCGGCGTGATACCGTGCTGCACCAGGCGGACGAGGCGGTTATACTGCTCTGCCCCAATGGCGACGATCGGAGGCGGAATTGGATCCTTGGGGTTCTCCGACCCACCATACGTTGAAAAGATTGTACCGCCGTCTCCGTTGTAGCCCGGCGTGATGGAAATGGCCACGCCCTCTTCCTTCAGGAAGGCATTGACCTCGTTGCGCAGGACACCATTCTTGGCATTGGCCAGGGCAAGCGACGTCGGCGTGTACTCCCACTCGCCTTCACCGGGGCGCCCCCGCCCGCTCGGGTCGCGATTGGCTGCAGCGCCGGCTGCTGGTCCGCGCTCGCCGCCACCGGCGCCGCGGGCGCCTCCGCGTGCCAGAATTTCCTCATCCGTTGGGGAAGGCTGCGCGTCCGCCCGCGTGTGGAGTGTGAGTGGAGCCGGATCAAACATCAACAGCGCCTTGCCCTTCAGCTTGCCATGGTATTTCGCGAAATCTGCTTTCGAGTGGATGGGCGCCCACACCGGCTCGACCGTGATCGGGCCGTTCGTCCCAGGCGTCCATGCCAGCGGGAACCCGGTGAACGCAGCATAGACCGGAGTCTCCATCGCGGCGTAGAAATGCTTGATCTGCCACCCATAGCCGAAGGGCCACTTTTCCAGGTGGACGTTCTTAAGTCCCCACTCCTGCATCTGCTTCATAGCCCACTCGGCGGCGAGCATGTGATTGCGGCTGTTGGTGACGCGCGGTCCATACACCTCAGACATCCAGAAAAGGTTTTCCATCACTTGCGAGTGCTGGAAGGCCTCGGTTTTGATCTGGGCCAGGGCGTCCAGATCGACTTTGTCGCCTCCTGTTGCCTGCGCGAAGGAAGCTGGGGTGAGTGAGAGGATGAGGAAGAGGGCCGTGACGATCACGGCAGCCTGCCTGAAGCGGAGTAGATTCATGGAGATTCTCGCTTTCTCCGGTACTTGACGTCCCGTATACGCCGTTCGAGGGAGCGTGCCCGGATTGGGAACAAGAAGTCATTTTCGCACGCTAATCGCCGGTTAAGTCCGCTTGGGGGAGTTCACCCGCTCATAACGGCGTAGCGTTTACCGTCGTCACTGGGTGGATTATCGGCAATCCGTACGGAGGTCGAGCAGAGGGGCGCCGTGAGCGCTCTCTCAGGGTTGCGCGTGATCCAGGAGCAATCCAGACAGAGCACTTCTCCGAGACAGCGACTCTACGCTTTTGTTGGCTGTTGTCGGATACCCCGTAAGTCCGCACGGTGGCTGCATAATCAATACCCGGACTTCGCAGACTCGGAAGAATGCCATATGCAGCTCGGTTCGTTTCGAGATTAAGCCGCAAGGGACGGTTCCGCCCCCACATAATGCCATCACAGACGCGTATTCTTCAGTCATCTCAATCCGCGTGGCGCGGGTTTTTACGCTCCAGCGTGTCTTTTGCGCTACAGCGTGCCTAGGACAGTCTGGCCGTGGTGGCGCAGTGTTCCTTTTGTGGTCTGTCTATCGCGATTGGGCTATATCGGAGTCTGGCGACTTGCAGGTGACGCATGCGCGATCATCGTGCGGGGGCTCTCTCCCAAGCACTGTGTGCCGGTCGATAGGCGCCATTAGCATGGAGGTTGTAACGAAGTGCCAGATCATGTATTCGAGCAATGGCGTGCCTGTACCCTCGTTGAGCGTCGAGAGAACTGAGGCTATTCAAGACCGCCGACTTGGCCTGATCCAGGTCACCATCATCGCGGGCCCCTTGACCGCTGAACGATGATGATGCCCCTCAAAGAACGAGTGGCCCGTGATCCACTCGGAGCCGGTAAACGCTAGGCGACTCTGCGCGAGTATTCCGCGCTCAGCATGCCTTCGCCCGCACTTGTCCGAGATGACGGATCGGATCAATAAGAGATTGGAAGACGTGAAACAATCAGTTAGGGCAGGCGAACTCCCCAGGAACTCGGACAACCTACAGTGTTTTCACTCCGCGTTCATTGGGAGCCTCTAATTCTTTCACGGCTTCCTCGGTGCGAAGATCCAGTCTCGAGGAGACGGAGATCATTTACAGGAAATCTGCGCGTGGTCGGCAAGCTCTCTTGGGGCGTTGCGCCAATTTCATTTGTGGATCGTGCTTGAGCAATTTCATGGCAGAATCGAGGCGACAACGCATGAACAGGCATGGCACTATGCACATCCTGAGAGGTCGGTGGCACCACTGGATTCGCGCTGGAAGGACTGAGATATGCGAAAAGGGTTTACAAGAAAACCGCAAGCGGACGACCCCGCGACGCCAAGCAAGAACTACATAACGCCAGACGGCCTGCAGCGCCTCAAAGATGAGCACCGGTTTCTGCTCACCAGGGAGCGCCGGGCCGTGACGGAGGTGGTGGCGTGGGCTGCGAGCAACGGTGATCGCAGTGAAAACGCCGACTATCAGTACGGCAAGCGGCGGCTGCGCCAGATCGATGGACGGATTCGCTTTCTCACGAAGCGAATCGAGTCCGCGGAAGTGGTTGACCCGGAAACTCCGAGAGCGGGGCAGGCGGCGACGAGGGCATTCTTCGGAGCGACTGTGCGCTATGCCAATGCCGCGGGAACGGAGCGAGTGGTGAGCATCGTGGGCACCGACGAGGTCGATCTCAACCGCAACCACATCAGTTGGGTGTCGCCTCTGGGGCGCGCGTTGATGAAGTCGGCAGCGGGCGATCGCGTAGTTCTCCAAGCGCCGGGCGGTACAGCATACCTGACCGTGCTGGAAGTGTGTTACGAGCGCATTTCGGTGAAACCGTTCCGTGA
>Ga0208690_1000069_pt1 | contig 24540 bp, 21 predicted proteins | sample June2015DPH_16_1_2_FD_184712 | JGI IMG/M metagenome (GOLD analysis project Ga0208690, IMG submission 184712) | Peatland microbial communities from SPRUCE experiment site at the Marcell Experimental Forest, Minnesota, USA - June2015DPH_16_10... | ecosystem: Environmental > Terrestrial > Soil >...
TCGAGGTCTGGCTCGCGCATCGCTGGGTAAAGCGCTCGAGGCGAAGCCCTCCGACCCTGACGTTCTGGCTGAAGTCTATGCCAATCTAGCTCTTGCTCAGTTGGTAGACGGAGACCGGAAGCAACTGGAGCTGTACGTGACGGAGGCTGAAAAGCTTCCCGATACTCAGGTGTCAATTGCGCACCGGGAGTGGTTGCAGCGCATCCGGGCTGGCGATCAGATTGCCCATCGGGAGTACGAAAAAGCACTGGAATCGGCGCAGGCTGCCCGGCGTATCCAGGAGACGGACGACGCCAGTTTGCAAATTGCCACAGCGGTCGTCCTGCTGACAGAGGAGAAAGAGGAGAAAAAGGATGTGAATGACACCGAGCTGAAAGCTCTGAACCGGACTGCGGCGGATTTGGCGACCCCGTTGGTGGACAAACGCTACGGCGGTGCGGATAACATTCTGGTTATGGCCAATCATTTTCTGAAGCAAGATGGAAAGACCCGCGAGCGATTTGAGCGCATCGTCAAGCAGGACCCCAAAGACCTTTCCGGCTGGAATGCTCTGATGTTCCTATGCTCGCAATACCAGGAAGATGCAGCCTGTACATTTTCGGCTGCTCAGAAGGCCGCGCTCCTGTTGGACCCAAACGGCGTGGACGTGGCAGGGGACTATCTGAATGTCGCCGAAGCCGCGGTGCTCGCCCGCAAAGATGAAGCAGCGCAGCAGTGGCTCGGGATGGCTCAGAACAGAGATCGAACCGATGCGCGGATTCAGTCTCTCGTTCATTTCTATCGTTTGTGGCTTGATTTTCATCAGGGCCACGCCGGTGACGGGTCCACGGATTTTGAGGCATGGCAAGAGGCAACACAGCGTTTACGCGGAGGCAATGAAGATTTGAACTGGGTTTTTACGGGAATGAGAAAGTTAGTCAGCCGGGAAAATATCAGCGCTCCGCGCAAGGAGTTGCTGGACGCTATGATGGATGCGCTCGAGGACTCCCAAAAGCCTTTGCCGGCTTGGCCAGGATTGGACGTGATGTAAACGTGTGAAGGCGAAAGGCTGGGCCAGCCCCGTGGGCCTGTAGGAGTCGACATGTTTTGATTGCGGGCAGATATCGTGGGTATCTGCACTGACATGGAGGTCTATATGAAGTGCAAGGCAACCTTGATCTCAGTTGTTCCTCTTGTTTGCTTCCTGGCGACCACCTATTACTTAACGGCGCAATATGCGCCGAGGTTAGAACAAAAGCCAAACAATTGGGGGCCAGGCACCATTGACGCCATGGAAGTGCGGAAAAATATGGGACGTCTCGCCGGCACTTCAGCAAAGGTGTGTGGCAGGGTCGTTACGGCGACGCCAGCCGGACAGCCGGCTCGTATTGCTCTAGGCGATCCGAATCCACCTGCCTTTTGGATTGTCACTGATCTCAGATATTGGTCGCAGAACAATTTCGGAAAGGTGGCCTGTGTTACGGGCACCGTCCGGTGGAGTAATGGAAACGGCGGGGTTCCTCAAATTGAAGTTACGAGCTCAAATCAACTAGAGATCCGGAACGTCGCGCCACATTTTTAGAAACCAGGGATAGACGGGACGTCGCGCAATTTTTGCTGCCGATGCAGTCGGGTGCCGGGCTCCGCCGATTTTATCCCTTCTAATCCACAAGCCCGCCGCGGGCCACCCGCGTCGCCCCCTTTGTTCTTTGAAGGGTGGGGTTCGCGAGTGCGGATCGCTAGAATTTTGCTTTTCATTTCCCAATTCCCCCGGTCTTCCCAAGAGTCAACGGCAATGGGTCAATCCTGTTCGATATCAGCCATGTCGCTCTGACCTCTCACTTCACCCAGGCTGTATAGCGGGCGGCATACCGACTACCGTTCGTGGAACGGAAGTGCATCTGCGTTCCTCGCCGTGAAGGTCTCACTGACAGCGTTCTGTGGTACAAAAGTTTCACGATTATCTTGTGCCGATCTTGAGGCGGGTTTCATGTTTACTCTAGAAGAGTTGCGACGAGCCGAAATTTTTGCCTGTCTTGACGAGGCCGAATGCGCTCGATTGGCGCATAATATCGCCGATGTGCGGCTCGAGCCGGGAGAATGGATCTTTCGAGAGGGCTCACCCGCCTGGTTCTATGTGCTGATGGAAGGAAGTCCGCGGATCGTTCTAGATGTTCACGGAAAGCAGACCGAGTTTCCGGAGTACGAACTCAAGCCGGGCGAGTTCCTGGGTGAAGTGCCTCTTCTGCTGGGAACTCCGACCTTCGGCTCATTGCGAGCCCAAACCTCCTGCCGCCTGGCGCGCCTGGATAAGCAGCAGTTTCATCACTTGATCAGGGACTCAAAAGAGGCCCGCACCCTCATTCTGGAGAAGCTGGGTGAACGGCTTTTGCTGATCCAGCAACGCTCCCTTTCTTTACCGACAGCGCGGGTACTAATCTTCGGCCGCAACAAGGATGAGGACTGCCACAACATCCGCGCATTTCTTTCAGCGAATCGTGTTCCCTACGAGTGGGTTGATCGAGATAGCTACCCGGAGCGGGTGCCGGCTGGCCTCTCCGACGACCCTGATTGTCCGGGCGTGAGTGTTGACGGGCAGCTTTTCAGTGCGTCGCCGACAACAAGGGAAATTGCAGAGGCTTTGCAACTGCAGACAACGCCCAATCACGACAGCTATGACGTTGTGATTGTGGGGGCCGGACCGGCCGGTATGGCCGCTGGCGTTTATGGGAGTTCTGAAGGGCTTAGTGTGCTGATCGTCGAGCGCTGTGCCGCCGGCGGGCAAGCAGGTACATCGTCCCGCATCGAAAATTATCTGGGGTTTCCAGAGGGAATTTCGGGAGACGATCTGACCGGGCGCGGATTCAAGCAGGCGACTCGCTTCGGCGCGGAAGTTGCGCTGACGCGTTCGGTTGAAAAGCTTACTCCCTCGAGCGAAGGCTATCTGTGCGGGCTTGACGGAGGCCAGACAGTCTTGGCCCGAGCCGTAGTGTTGGCTATAGGTGTGGACTGGCGTCGGCTGCAGGCGAAGGGGGAAGACCGCCTGTTGGGACGCGGCATATTTTATGGAGCGGCCCGGCACGAGGCGACCAATGTAGTCGGCAAGAAGGTCTTTATCGTGGGAGGCGGAAATTCAGCGGGGCAAGCTGCCATGTTTTTATCGAGCTATGCGGCCGAAGTAAAGATTTTGGTGCGGGGCGAAGGACTGAAGCTCAGCATGTCGCAGTATTTGATTGACCAGATCGCATTGAAGGCCAATATCGAGATTCTTCCCTTTACGCAGGTGGTTTCGGCGGACGGCGAAAATCACCTGGAACGAATTGAGGTTCGCGTGCAAGCGCCGCATGAGGCGGAAAAGATTCTCGGCTACGAAGCTGATGCCTTGTTTGTGATGATCGGCGCCGATGCCTGCGCGTCGTGGCTGCCAATTGAACTCGAGAGGGATCCACGCGGCTATCTCTGCACAGGACGCGACCTCACCACCTGGAAACTCGATCGCCACCCGTTCCCGCTGGAGACGAACCTGCCCGGCGTCTTCTGCGCCGGGGACGCGCGCCATAACTCCATCAAACGAGTATCGAGTGGAGTGGGCGAAGGCAGCATGGCCATCGCCTTCATCCATCAGTACCTAGCTTTGTAGAAGGAATCGCGAGATGCGAAAGGCGGGAGCCCGCACGTAGCGGATTCCGGCGAGCTCTTTGCGGGTGGCCGCCCCTTCGTTCTTTGAAGGGTGGATTCCCGAGTGCGGATCGCTAGAGATTTTGCTTCCCATTTCCCTAGGTACACAATCACTCTTTCGGCTGCGCCTCCCCTCTCGGTTATTCTGGTGGCGGCAAAGATGGGCCAGTCGCCCGGCGTTGTCCTTCAAGGCGCGCGAGTCGGTTGCGGGCTTGGTTGAGAAGCGTAGTCAATTCTTCATCGTCCACGTAACTCTCGGGACTCATTCCCATTTGCCCGGCGATTTGCCTGCGATTATCGAGTTCGATTTCACCTTTTCTGATTTCTTTTTCCAGTTTTTGGATTTCAGAGGTGCGGCATCCGTCACACAAATTGTCATCGGCGGATGCGAGTCTCGGGCACTTACCGGGACCGTTGGAATGGCTTCCACATTGTTCAGACCGGCATGTGCAACGCGGTCTCATTTCCGTCATTGAGCTAGATGCCGGAGGCTACGCGGCGGCGGCGCGATTGCTGGCTGATTTCTGCCACCATGCGGAGAGCGCGCTCAGGAATACTGGCGTCCCAAAAAACACCACCGAGAAGAACAAATCGCTTTCCAGCGTGCCGCGGAAAAATGGCAGGCCTGCTGTGTACGACATCATCAAGCCGTTCCAACCGCGGGGATACATTTGCGGCCACGCTGCCCAGACTGCGAAGTTGCTGATCAGGAAGAATGACACCGAACTGGCCAGCGCTGCGGCGATTACGTGTAGCGCGCCGCTCTTCTCGCGTAGATTCGTCTCACGCAGATTAGTGCCTAACCACAGGATGGCCCCGTACCAGGCGAACGTAACCAGGTGGTCCCAGGTTACGGGGAAGCCGTAGATGAATTTTGTCAGCACTACGTCGGTTGCGGCCAGCATCAAGAGCGGTATCCACATCTGACGCTGCTTGCCGCGCGCGCCGAAGAATAGCAGCGAGGCTGCCACGGGGGTGAAGTGCCAGGCATGGGGCAACACATTCAGCGGGCCGGCAAAGGGCAGAAAGCGCACCGCGATGGCTAAAAGAACGAAGAAATAGGGCAGCATAAGCACCTCACAAAAGGCCGAAATTCATTGTCCGCGTTGAACGGTTGATACGTCAAGGCTGAAACTCCTCATGCGCCTCACCTGCGGCTCAAGGTTCGGGTACGGTGACTCGATTTTTGCCCGAGCCGTATACGTCTCCCACGATATGCAGGTCGCGATCGAGACGCACACCTGCGCCTAGAGGTCTGGGCGCGTTATCGCGCTCGCCCCGCAGGCGACCGAACAGGCTGGGCAGTTGTGCGAAGCGCAGATCCTGAAAATCCACGATGTAGCCTTGTTGGCCCGAATCGAGTGCCTCCGTTTGTGTGATCGGATAGCGCGCCCAGTCTAGATAGATGCGTCCCAGGTAAGAGCGCTTGGCAGCCAGCGTTATGGGCGTTTCCTCCGGCTTATAACGAATCTGCATTTGGCCCTCGGGATCGACCGCCGGCTCGGAAGAATCCACCGGGGCTAATGCGAAAAAGTTCGTGGTCTCGACTACTCCATGCCAGAGGAACGGGTTCGCCAAGTCCGGATAGGCGCCGACGCTTACCGGTTCAGCTCCGTTGTAAGTGCTTGCCTCGAGCGCTTTCACGGCGCGGCGGTGCTCGTAATCGCGAAACATCCATAGGAAGACGACGGCGGTTAGCGCAAGAGAGGCGGCAACGCGTCCGCGCGGGCCGGAGTTGCGTACGCCAATTTCGCTATCGATCAGCGAGAAGAGAGCGGGCACGACCAGCCCGAGAAGCAGGCACGTGAACATGATCGGCTCGAAGATGAAAACGATGTCCCACGAGTACCACTTTTCGGAAAACGGCCAGAAGGGGCGCACGCCGTAATTGTTGGTGAAGTCGAGGAGAATGTGGCTGAGGCCGGCGAGACACGCCAAGAGAAACAGCACTCCCCAGCGCGGTGGCAGGGCCGGATCTTTTGTTTTGCGGCCGCGCACGCGCCAGAGCAAATAGACGAAGCCTACTACGACAGCCGCATCGATGGGAACGCCGAGGAAGGAGTGCGTGAATCCGCGATGATGGGCGAAGGCGAACGCCGGACCTCTGATTCGGCCCAGGATGTCGAGATCGGGGGCTTCGGCGGCGAGCGTCAGCGTCAATGTGGCGAGCGCGGTCTTGCGATTGAGTCCGGCGCGCCCCATGCAGGCGCCGGTCAGGAAGTGAGTGACGGGTTCCAAGCGGTCAGGAAGATTCTACGCTGCTCGAAGGAAGTCGGTCGAGCTTCGCTTGCGAGGCAGCCGATGGCGGCTCTCATTGATGGCTTAGACGGATGAGCTTAGACGCCGATACTTTAGACGCCCCACAAATAGTCTTCCTGATCGTGATGCTGCTCGGGAATCGGCATGGGCACATTAAAGGCATTTGGCTGCGTCGCCAGCGGAAATGGCCGCGGCGCCTCATGTGCGGGTGCGCTGGCAGCTGCCGCAGCAGCATGTAGCGGCTCAAACAAAGGCGTCGCCGAACCTGCCGGTTTATGGGTTTCGCGGATCAATTCGAGCAGGTGATGATCTTCCACATGCTTGATCTTATCGGCCAGCCGCACGAAGCGGCGGTAAATGTCGTCGAGGGCGCGGCGGTCGAATTGATAGCCGAGCTTCTCGCAACGAATGCTCAGAGCATGTCTTCCTGAGTGCTTGCCCAGGACCAACCTGGAGTCGGGCACGCCCACCGATTGCGGCGACATAATTTCGTAGGTCAGCGGATTTTTGAGCACGCCATCCTGATGGATGCCCGCTTCATGGGCAAAGGCGTTGCGACCCGTCACGGCTTTATTAGGTTGCACCGGCACGCCCGTAATCTCGCTCAACATCTGGCTGGCGGCGAAAAGCTGCTCGCATGCAATGCCGGTCTCGTAGGGATAGCGGTCTTGCCTTACCCGCATCGCCGCAACGATTTCTTCCAGCGCCGCATTCCCGGCGCGCTCGCCAATGCCATTGATCGTGCATTCCACCTGGCGCGCGCCCGCGGCAATCGCAGCCATCGAGTTGGCGACCGCCATGCCCAAATCGTTGTGGCAATGGGCGGAAATGGTCACGTTGTCAATTCCTTTCACCCGCCGTCGAATCGTCGCGATCAATTCGCCGAACTCCTCAGGCACGGTGAAACCAACCGTGTCGGGAATGTTGAGCGTTGTCGCTCCTGCTTCCACGACGGCCTCCAGCACCTGGCACAAGAACTCCGGATCGGTACGCGTCGCATCTTCCGGCGAAAATTCCACGTCGTCGCAGAGGGATTTGGCAAATTTCACGGCCTCGCGTGCCTGCGCCAGACACTGGTTGCGGGTGATGCGCAGCTTATATTGCAGGTGAATATCCGACGTGGCCAGAAACACATGGATTCGCGGACGCGCTGCATCCTTCAATGCTTCCCACGCGCGCTCGATGTCAGGACGGCAAGCTCGCGCCAAGCCTGCAATAATGGGGCGCCGAATAATCTGCGCAATCGCTTTTACCGCTTCGAAATCGCCGTCGGAGGCAATGGGGAAGCCCGCTTCGATCACGTCCGTGCCCAGACGGTCGAGTTGATGCGCCAGGCGCAGCTTCTCCTGATGATTCATGCTGCAGCCCGGGGATTGCTCCCCGTCGCGCAAAGTCGTGTCGAACACCGTAATGCGAACTTGCTCCATGGCCATGAGTATTTCCCTTTTATCGGCAAAACTGCTGCAACGCTCTATGGTACGAGGAGACGCGACTGAAGCGGTGCTTATAATTGTGCAGTGATCATTAGTAATGCTTCTATGATAAGATTTGCTAATGGAGTTTGTAGTTTTCATTGCATGGTGATTTAGTGGAACTATCGCAACTGGAAGTCTTCCTCACCGTGGCCCGGGAGCGCCGCTTCTCCCGCGCAGCGGAAAAGCTCTACCGTACCCAGTCGGCCGTGAGCCAGACCATTCGCAAGCTTGAGGATGAATTGGGGGAAAGCCTCTTTGATCGTTCCTCGCGTGAGGGCGTGCTTACCGATGCGGGCCAAGTTCTCTATGAATATGCAGAGAAGTTGCTGAACCTGCGCCGCGATGCGCACGAGTCACTCGTGGAGTTGCGGGAACTGCAAAAAGGCAAGCTCGTTATTGCGGCCAATGAATTCACGGCACTCTATTTGCTGCCGGTGATCGCAGAATTCCGCAGCCTGCACCCGATGATCAAAATCACCGTGCAGCGCGCGCTGGGCAGCCGCATTCCGGACGATGTTCTACAGCACAGTGCCGAACTCGGCGTACTTTCCTATAAACCTGAAGAGCCGCGGCTGCACTCGATTGTTGCTTATCTCGACGAGTTGGTGCTTGTGGTTCCCCCGCGTCACCCGCTCGCGACCGCGCACGAAGTTAGCATCCGGCAACTGGGTGCCGAATCGTTCGTGGCCCACAATGTTTCTTCGCCCTATCGCGAAAGAGTTTTACAGACCTTCCAGAAATACAAAACGCCGCTTCACATGGATCTGGAACTGCCCACGCTGCAAGCGATCAAGCAATTCGTTGCGCTGGGAAGCGGGGTTGCGTTGATGCCGGAGATCAGCGTCGAAACCGAAGTGGCCCGCGGGGAGTTGGTGAGGATTCCGGTGCGCGAACTGCGCGTGCAACGCAAGCTGCGGCTTATTTACCGCAAAGAAGCCGGGCTTTCCCACGCGGCGCAAGCTTTTCTAAAAGTCGCCGAAGCAGTCGCGCGAGAGAGAGCGGGACGCTATCGCTTTCAGCGGGAGAGCTGATGAAACTCAATTTGTCATTCCGAGTCGCAGCGAAGAATTCCTGTACGCGGGCGGCTTCGGTCGGGTAGGGATGTTTCGACTGCGAACGAGTTCGCTTTCGCGAACTCGTTCTCCGCTCAACATGACAGGGATATTCAACAGTCAGCACAAATCTCATCTTGCTGATATGCGGCCAGAGCCTCGCCCACGCTGGGATGAATCTCCAGGAAAGAATCCACATGAGTAAGATCGAATAAATCGCGCACAAAGGGGCGCGGGTTGGCGTATTTCAATTCTGCCTTCTTCGCCTGCGCCAGCGTGTAGAGCGTTACCAACTCCCCAATGCCAGCGCTGTCGATGGCGCTGACCCCGCCGAGATCAAGAATAACCTTGCCTCTACTGGAGAGTACTTCGCTTACGACGCTGGAAAGTGCATTCGCTTCGTCCCGATACACAATGCGCCCCTGGCAGTGAACAATCACTACCTCACCGCGCTGCCGAGTTTCCAAACTGAGCTTCAACTTCGACTCCTTTGGCTGAATTCCCAGGCCCGCCCACAGCACCGGCTGGGGGCATGTTTGACAGTTCATATCCATGATTTGCATCCTAGTAGATAGACGCCTGTGAACGGGTTTCGGAATCATGAAAACTTTAAAAAATTCGGGCGTTTCAGTGCCGAACCTGCACCGTGGGTAAATTTGGGATGCCGGGCATCTTGAGCGTCGGTTACACTGCATCTAACGGATTTCAAACATTCAGGTAGAATTTGCTGCTGGCGAGAATCGCCGCGGGAGGAACTATTTTCGTGTCAAAAATCGCAGCCCTGGTGCTGGCACTGCTGAGCTTAATGCTATTTGCAACTCCTTCGAAGGCGCAGATCTTTCCCAGCGGAAACGTTTACGTTGGCGTTGCCTACGCCGATTCCGTGGATGTGATCCCCACCAACCGTTACACTTTTCGTGGCTGGAACGCTTCCTTTGAAGATTTTCCTTTCTCGCGCCATCCTCACCTCGGCATTGTGCTTGACGGAAGCGGCTTTTATCGGCAGGGAATTCAACAATACAACCTATTTCTTGGACCGCGGCTTTCGATGAATTATGGGAAGTGGCGGCCGTTCGTGCACATCATGGGAGGCGGCCAGCGGTTCACCTCCGATGGATTTACCCATAATCCAATTGCAGAAGATGCGGGCGGCGGTGTCGATCGCAAGTTCCAATTCTGGTTTCTGCATCATTTCGCATGGCGTCTGCAATTCGACTACATGCGCACCCACCTGCTGAGCGCCACACAGAACGATTTCCGCGGATCCACGGGACTCGTTTGGCGCTTCTGACGAAGAGTTAGTTTCTAGGCAACACATCATAATTCGCTGCAGACCCGTCTTTCGGGCAAAACTGCGGACGCAGCGCTTCCGAATCGTGCCCGGAATATTTCCTTTTCCGCGAAACCTCGGTCCCGCCTCTGGGTTCAAAAATGCGAAGAACTCGCTCGGCGAGGTTTAAACGAAAACCGGGCCTTGTGCATCTAAGGGGCAGTAAAGCAACGGTGCATCCAACTAGAAAGGCAGGTAGAAGTGCTCGTGCGAAAAATTGTCTTGGTTCTCTCTTCCTTGTTTCTGTTCGCGGGTCTGGCCAGCGCTCAAGTTCCCAGCGCCAATGTTTTTTTCGGGTACTCGTACTACAACACAGATCTTTCCTCGATCGACCGGGCGAACACGAACGGCTGGGAAGCTTCGGTGGAAGGTAAGGTCATTCCCTTTCTCGGTCTGGTCGCTGATTTCGACAGCCATTATGGTTCGCAGAATTTTCCCTCGCAGAATTTTCCAGGCGGCTGCGCAGTTCCGGTTGGCTTAGCGTCGAGCTGCACGTTTAACGACAGCTTTCACGAATACAACTTCATGTTTGGTCCCAGAGTTTCGGTTTCCGTCGGCAAGTTTCGTCCTTTCGCAGAGGCGCTATTCGGAGGCGCACACGTGACCCTCGACAATAGCGTCGGCTCCGATACTTCCTTCGCCACGGCCATCGGCGGCGGGCTCGATTACCGGCTGATTAAGCCGATTGCGTGGCGCTTTCAGGGGGATTATCTGCAAACACGCTTTTTCGGCGCTACTCAAAACAACGTTCGAATCTCGACGGGTATTGTTCTGAAATTCTAAGCGCAGATCAACGGCGAGGTAAGAGCTGCGCCGAATGCCGGTTGAATTTCGGGCTGGCATTTGGCCGCTGTGCGCGGATGAGGTAGATTTATATCTTCATGCGGATTATGGTCGTAAGAAGCTTCGGAATTTTTCTGCTCGTTCTCATTTCCTCTGCAGGCCTAGCCAGAGCGCAGGCGCCCGCGGAACCACCAACGCCACCTCCGCCACAAACGCCGACGCGGGTAAACGCCTTCGTCGGCTATTCCTATTTCAACAGCAATCTCTCATCGGTCGGCCGCGCCAGCACTTACGGCTGGGAGGCGTCGGGAGAAGTTAAGCTTTATCGCTGGGTGGGAATTGTCGGAGACATCGATACGCACTACGGCTCGCAGGGTTTTCTCATCTGCCAGACGTTTCCGGTCAACGGACCTGAGTGTTCCACTTTCAAGGCCAACTTCATTGAGCGGAATTTTCTGGTCGGCCCGCGAGTCTCGCTTACCAAGGGTAGCTTTCGCCCGTTCGTGGAGGTCCTGGTTGGCGGCGCACATATCAACGCCGGTCCTTTCCAGGGCACAGACAATTCGTTTGCTGCGGCCGTAGGCGGGGGCGTCGATGCCAAGATCACGCGCCGCATCGCCTGGCGGTTTCAGGGCGACTACCTGCGCACGCAGTTCTTCAGCGCAAGGCAGGATAACGGGCGCTTCTCAACCGGGCCGGTGTTTCGTTTCTAGTGGAGGAGTCGGGATGCAAAAACAGGACCCAGCTGATTGGCTGGATCCTGCTTCTGTGGCCACGAAGAAAAATCGCGACGAGATTTTCAATGCTCTGGCTGACTTAGAAGATGCTATGCCTGCCAATACTTGTGGTCGCGCAGGAAATAATTCGGGTTCCAATAATTCATCGCCGTCTTCAGGAACAGCCATACGACGCGAAAATGCCCCATTTTTTTGAACCGGCGGTTCGTTGTGTAAACGCCGCCGCGCACAATTCCAAATCGCTTGCGCTCCACCTGCTGGCTTAGCAGGTAATCTTCGGCGAAGGCGACTTGTTCGTGAAAACCGCGCAGCTTGCGAAATTGCCTAAGGTCAAACAGCATGAACATTCCCGTGGCGAAGGGATGGTGCAATCGCGAGAGGTACTGAAACACATCCATGACCCCGTAAGACGCCTTATCCAGCCAGCCACCGTCGCGGCAAATGATGTTCGTGGTTACACAATGCAGTTGCTTGCTCTGCGCCAGTTCTACAGCTCTTCGCACCACTGAGGGATGCGCCAGATCGATATCCGCATCCATAAACAGAACGAAATTGCTCTCGGCCTGCGCTGCGCCTAGGTTGCGCCCCACCGAAGGCATGCCGCCGCGAATCACGCTCACATTTAATCGATCGCGGAAGGCGAGCACGATCTCCTGCGTGCCGTCAGTCGAGTTGGCGTCAGCTACCAACACTCTGGTACTCGACATCTTCGAGTAGTCCTGATTCGTCAGCGAAGTCAGCAAGTTCGGAATCAGCTTCGCCTCGTTCTTGGCCGGAATCACGATCGTCAGCTCGCTGTTTGTATTCATGGATGCGAACCCCCTGTTCATCAACCGTTAAGTAAGTCAGGCGCGAATCGACCCAGCCGCCTGAATTGTAGTAATCGATCCCTTCCTCTTGCACATGCACCGCCTCGTGCGTGTGGCCGCAGAAAATGCGGCCCGCCTCGTGCTGCCGCGCATAGTGCAGGGCTCCTGCCGCGACCTTCGACGACATGCGCAGCCAGCGCGTGTTCAGCCGGTCGATCATCCGCGCGATGGGCTTGCTTTTGAAATCCAGCTTCTGCAGCTTGAGATAAAACGACGTGCCTAATCGCGTGAGCCGCACGTTGTTCACCTGAAAGCCATCAAACTGATGCCCGTGTATGGCAATGTGCTTCTGTCCGGCAAACAGCCACGCGTAGTGTTGATAAACCCGCACGCCGACCAGGTGCGACATGATGTTGGTCAGGCCGTGGTCATGATTTCCCTCTACCCACACGACCTCGATATTGCGCTTAGGATTCGACAGCTTGCGGATATAGCTGAGAAACTTCCAGTGATCTTTCGTCAGCCGCGCGAAGTTAAGATCGGCGAAAATATCGCCCAGCAGAATCAGGCGATGAAAAACGTTTTCCCGCAGCACGCGCGTCGCTTCACGCGCGCGGCTGGTCGGCGCACCCAGATGCAGATCCGAGAGGATCAGCGTGTTGTACACGGGCAGATCCATACTTTATTTGTAGCGATGGAATGTTAAGGAGAGATGAACGTTGCATCAAAATCAGTGCATGGTAACTACGGAAGTAACCCGATTCGGGAAGGCCTGAAACCGTAGAGAAATTGCCCGCACTGTTTAGCCTCGCGCAAACCTGCCGGCCAGGCGAGCCAGCCTTACCACGGGATAAATGGGGAAGAGGACTCGCGGCAACCTGACTGCCTCCCATTCCCCCGGTCCCGGAGTAAAGGTCAGCCGGGTAAGAAATCGCATTTGGTCCATTCTTTTTTCGCGCAGCCGCAACATTAGCCGGAAGTATGCGACTTTATGCTCCTCATAGTCCACACCGGCAGCCATCGAAGCCGCGATCTCCTCGGCGACATTTCGGGCCGCTCGATCCGATTGGAGGGCATGCGCGATCGCCGATGGGATCTGCATCCCCAGCAATCGATTTCCCAACAGCAGCGTAACTCGCAGAATTCGCTCGATCCCCAAGGCGCGTGACTGCGACTCAATCCAGTCCCAATTCAAATCCTGCTGCACGATCTGAACCACGTCGCGCAGCCAGATCAGGCGTCCCCACACATGCTTCGCCGCGTGTATGCAAAGTACCAGCAACAAGTCCTGCGATGAAAGGGTATGCACGCGCCCGCCGGCAAACGGAACTTCCACGGCGCGGGAAAATAATCCCTTCATGTCAAAATCCACGGCGTAATAACGGGGTTGCAGAGCCCACTGCAGTTCCAGCAAGTTCTTGCCCGCCGGACTGTCGAACGTGTATTCGTATCCTGACGCAATGTAATTCGTCTCAGCATCCTGGGGAATCGCGACCCGCGGCACGTATCCGAGTTCTCGCACGGTATTCTTAATGCGGCCGATGTCGCTGGCCTGAGCAAAAAGGTCCATATCCCCACACTGCCGTAGCGCCATGTCGCCGTAATAAATCTCTGATAGCACGACGCCCTTGTAGGGCAGCACGGCGAGTTGCAACTCCTGGAGACAATGGAGAATGCGCGTCAACTCTCGCGTGAGAAAAAGGGATTTGTGAATATTGAGTTCGTACTTTTTGCGTAGCGTACTCAACGCTGCCGCCGGAACTGCGTCCGCGACTTGCTCAAGATTTAGATAGAGCAGCGACAACAAACCATGCCGGTCTGCCAATCGCAGCAGAGTGTTCCAATCGGGGGCCGCTTTGAGCAGGAGGCGAGCGCGCTTATCCCCAGTTGGCTCAGGCGAACTCGCAGCCAGCAGGAGTTTCCATTCGGGAGCATCAAAAACCGTGGTCATTTTTACTGCGATTCCCGTTACGCGTTCGTTCGTGCTGGCCCAGCTGAACTTATGGATTCGGGCTGGCAAAAACAGGCTCGCTACGCTGCTGGAGGACCAAGGCGTCGGTCCCTCCATGACTGTCGAGACATCTTAACAGCCGCCGCCGAGCGCGGGTTACTTCCGTCACGGCGCATAACGATTTCTTGACGACTCCAAGCTGCTAATGCTGTCTAACTATTATTAGAACCGGATGGACGTTCTCATACCCAAAGCTACTCGCCGGAGCACGCGGCTGCGTGTCGAGATTCCTCTCGTCATGACCAGCATGGATCGAAGGCACCCGTTCTCCGCGCATTGCCTCGCGCTGGTTGTAAGCCTGCAAGGATGCGGGTTGCGCGCTTCACAATCGTTGCCCATTAAAACTCCTGTATTGCTCGCCGAACTGCCCGGGGCAGTGACTGCATCGGGCCACATCGCAAGCTGCCTACCCTTGGGCAATGACGGCAAATACTTTCTGATCGGCGTCTCGCTCTATAACCCAGGCAACATTTGGGGAATCGTGGATCCTCCCGAAGACTGGAATTGCGCGTCGAGTACTGCCGAAGCATCGTCCGCAGAACGGCCAGCGAACAAAAAAGAAGCTTGGCCTTACAACCTGCATTCAGGACGCGGAGCTGCCCACTCCCGCCTCAAATAGTTCTCACAAGCGCGCCGGCTTACGCCAAATCAATGGAATGTCTTGATAATTAAGAAGATTTAACTCTAAGAACTGGTGTACGACTCCAGTTCTTTCGTAACCTCGCTCGCCCGTCCGCGAGCTGGCATAATCGCTGACGATGTCCCCGACTTCATCGCCAGAGCCACGTCCTCCATTTCGTACGCAGCGAGCGTTTCGCGTGAAGCTGCGCGGCTCGATACTGGCGCTAATGCGCTTGCCGAACAGACGCCAGGTGCGCGGCAAAGTGCATCAGATTTCCGTGACCGGCGGCCTGATCAATGTGGAGACGCCACTCGACGAAAACCTGCAAGTCGAGTTGATTTTCCATCTCGGCGAAACCACCATCCGCGAAAAGGCCGAGATGCTGTTTCCCATGTGGGCCACGCAGGGATGGCTGCAACCCTTCCGCTTCGTCGACGTTCCTGAAGCAAATAAAAATATTCTCGAAGCCAATCTGCTTGCGTTCGTTCAGCAAACGCAAGCGGGAACTCCACCCGCTGAACCCACCCAGTTGGCCAAGGCCGCAGAAGCCTCATAAAAATCCTGCGGAGAGACAGGCGGCCAGGCAACAAACAGGATGCCCAACCGCCCGTCCATCACACTTAGAAATGGAACCCAATTTCCCCCGTTACCGTTCGCGGCGTTACATAGTGGGTGCCGCTGAAGGTGGACAGGAAGTTGTACAGCACGTAGTTGTTCGCCATGTTGATGACGGTCAATTGCGCGCTCCATTTGTACTTTTCGCCGTGGAATAAATTGTCATGTCCCAGCGACAGATCGAAAAGATTCCTGGAAGCGATGCGGGGTGGATTATGGTCGTCGTTCTCCGCCCCATTCGCCGGAACGCGAATAAGACTGGAACCCAAGGGGGCAGTGCAAGGCGAAGGTAGAGGAGCGGTCGGGGTTGCACGAACCCCATTGCAAGTGAACCCGGCCTCGAACTCCTGATCGGCGCTCAAGGGGTTCCCAAAGGCATCCTGCAAGAATACTGCCGGCGACCCCGTGGGAACCGATTGTGGACAATCGTTGGCTGCACCCAGGCCGTAACAGGGTGCGTTACCCGCCACCAATCCGCTGTCGTATCTCCAATTGAACCCCATCCACGGACCGCGCTTCCATGGTTGGTATTGGAGGTGGGTGGTCTGGTTGAACTTCTCGTCGTGATCGATGCGAAAGGGAGTGCCCGGAGCGCCGACAGTTGCGCCCGCACCGCCGATCTGGGGCGGAAAGAAGCGAGCCGCCACGCTGGAAAAGACCATGAGCGCCGAGAAACCATGCAAATCGGGGACGCTCACACGGCCGGCGTATCCAGGGATTTTCGAGTTGTGCCATTCGATGGGGAACGTGATGGGCGTATCGCCGAGCACGCTGAAATCGTAACCATTGTGTGTGTACTTCGTGATCCACTCCCCGGAAAAAACCATGTACTTCCCGAAGGCCTGCTCGATTCCAGCGTGGAACTCGTTTCGAAACCCAGGACTCAACGGGGTTAGAGCGGAGGAGGAACAAGCAAGCAGCGGATTGAGCACCGGATTGCCGCAGCCGATGCTGGAAAGTATCAGATTTTCGTTGAAGGGAGACTCCAGCGTGCGTGCATAGGAGGCGCGAAGAATCGTATTCGTCCGCTTGATATTGTAGGCGGCCCCAACCCGAGGCTCGGCTTGCCGCGCGGTAGAGAGCCCGTTGTATAAATCGCCGCGCAGTCCGAGGTTCAATGACCAATTTCCCTTGGTGATGTTATCCCGCACGTACAATGCAAGTTCTTTCACGTCGGTGTGGCCGTTGAAGGTGAACGGACTTCCGCCCCGGCTCAAGTCGTAAGGAGCCAGGATCGGATTGTAAAAAGGATAAAGAGCGCTGCCCGGAGCGTTGGGATTGTTAGCGTCATTTTGCTGGACCGTGCCAACGCTACCTGGGCAATCCGTGGGATTAAGTCCGGGCGCGGCAACAAATGGGAATGGATTCACCGCGCTCGTAGGAACGGCGGTGATGCAAGGGGCGTTGTAGGTGGGATCGACAATGCCGAGCGTGTCGTCCTCATTAAGAAATGTTTGTTCATAAGTGACTCCCGCCTTGATTTGGTTAATTCCCTTGGCGTAGGAGAGATCGGAGCGCACTCCCGTATTCGTCAGCGTGCGGTTCTGACCAACGGACTGCCTCTGCAGGCTTGGCGGTCCAAGATCCGCGAAGGGATCGTTGCTGGGATAGTAGTTGTAATTGTCCCGGCGCACGAACGTTCCCAAAGTGAAGACCGCATGCGTATTCAGCACACGCGTCCAGGAAGGCGCAATGTTGAAGGTGCCGATCTTCGATCGCTGGTCCGTCGGGCCGACGATATTTCCGTTCGGATCCAATCCGTTAAAGATCGCCATTTGGGGTTCAATCCCATCCAGCCCGCTCCATGGCGTTGCATTCTCGGCATCCAACGAATTCGGCGTCTGGAACCAACTCCGGCTGTAGTTGAAGTTCAAGTGAATTGAGTCGGAATTGCTGAGTTGGTAGTCCACGCGATCGAACAAGTTTTCCTCGTTTCCTTTGTCGTGGAACACTTTAAACTCCGGAGGATCGAGGAATCGACCAGTGTTGGAACCGTTTGCGGAGATGAAGTTGCCCCAGTTCTTGCCTCCGTAGGCAACATCGGCCGCCAGATTGGACGTTCCGAACGAGCCATAGGAAGCGCTTACGCTGCCATGAGCTGGGGCTACGCCCTGGCCCGATCGGGTGGTTGCCACAATCACCACGCTGGTCTTTCCGCCATATTCGGCGGGCGGCGCGCCCGAGATCACTTCCATCGATTGCACCGAATCCAGTGGAATCTGGTTCGAGAATACTTTGCTTTGCTGGTCCGTAATCGGCTGCCCGTCCACGGAAAAGGAGTTCTCCGCGTGATCGCCGAGCCCGTGGAAGAGACCGTTGGAATCGGCGGCAATGCCGGGAGTGGCCAATGTCACCTCCGAACTCAGCGACGAGGTCGTACTCTCTAAAGGAATCTTGTTGAACAGGTTCCTGTCAACATCGGTGTGAAAGGTGGGGTCGTTCTCAATCAGGTCCGTCCCGGCTTCGACCGTGACCGAGGTTGAGGACCCCATAACCTGCAACTTGATCTTGAGGCTGACCGGCACAACCGATCGGACGTCCACGTCCTGCGAGGTTGGCGCGAACCCGGCCGCCGTCACGGTCATATGATAGGGATTGAAAGGCACGTTGGGGAGGTTGAAATTTCCCGACGCATCGGTTGTGGTCGACCGGTCGAATTGGCTTACCGGATTGTGTATCTCGATTACTGCGCTGGGCACCACTGCGCCGGTTGGATCGAGCACAGTGCCGTTGATGGATCCCGAAGTTCCTCCTGACTGAGCATAAGCGCAAACGCCGGTCAGCAATAAAACCGCAATCAAAGTTGCGGAAAAAGAATTCTTATAAGAAGCCTGCATGATTCCTCCAAGGAAAATACGGCCAAAGAATGGAAACGAACGGTCCGAAATGGACCGCGCCTGTACTCGGTGGAATGTCTGACTCTAGACGGAAGGAGGCGGGCGAACGTATAGCGCAAAAACGGACAGCCACTGCTTGGCGCTAGTGGGCTTGGGCCTGTAATGAACTGCGCGCCGGAACACCGGCCTGGGCGTGGGAGCGGCGGTGGTGGGCGATGAGGAATGCGCCGCCACGCAAACCTGGCAGGCGGCCGACTCGTCCTGGCTCGAATGCCGGTGCACAGCGAATGCGAACGCTGACCAGATTGTCAGCGCCAACGCCAGCCACGCTACTCGTTTCGAGATCGACCGCATGGTTTCCCAGTCTGTTCGAAGAATTATAACTTAAACGTGCGGATTCGCTGCGGGCCGAGGGCGAGACGCCCTCGGGACAGCCGGCGGGACGGCGGCGCTACTTCCTAAACCACTCCGTATACTGCGATCCCATAAAGAAATTCATCAACATGAGCGCGATCTTATTTACTCCCTCCTTATTCGGATGCGTCCCATCCGCTTGAAACTCTGAGGCCTTCCAGGTCAATCCATCCGAGCGTGGGAGTTCGCCATGCGCCCAGAAATAAGGTCCCCACGCAATCCACGGCGCCACGCCTTTTTTGTAGTTGAGATCGCCGGCAATCGGATCCACTTTGCCGGTGCGCATTTGATCGACCTGCGCCTGGATCGCCCATTTGACTGAGAAGCCGTACTCGTAAGCGTACGGCTCGGGATTCAGGGGGACCGCCGCATAACCTGCATACACACGGCTGGAAATAAACATCAGCTTCAAGTTCGGATAACGCACCCGCGCCGCCCGCGCTATCTCTCCGATCTCGCGCTCGTAGACGTAGGCTTCCGCGTCCGCCGAGGGCAAAGACACACTTGGCCGCGGATCGGCATTCAGCATCCAGATGACTTCCACTTGGTCCTCGGCCAGCCCGGCAGGCTTGAGCAGTTCATCGCGAATCCGGTCATACTGATTGGGAATCGGCCGCGGTGCGCGGCATCCCTTCTCCACGGGATTTTCGGTGGCGAAGCGCCAGAAGCATGCGGTCATCGCGCCCTGCGCGCCGTTCACTAGCGTCATGGTCGCGTGGTTGACGCGGGCATCCGGCTCGGCCAGCTTGGCAAACGGGCGAAATTCGATGGTGGCGTTGCTCATGCCGACGCTGAGAAACACGAACCTGCCTCGAATCGGTTTAACCTGGGCTGCCAACGCAAGCCCATCCACGGCGTGATCATGCGGAACCGCGTTCGAGCCGTTTTCATAGAGGCCGCCTGCGAAGCCCTTGTACCTTCCCGGTCCAAGATCATTCAGCGGCTTGGCGACGAACGTTTGGGCCGAGAGTTCCGAGGTTAGAAGAACTATAAGAAAAAACCACCGCCGAAATACTTTCACTCGCGTATCCTCAAGAGTTCGTTATTAGTCTGACGCGGCCATGTACTCAGATGCAAATCCGGAAACGCGGCTGGGACTGGAGACGATTAAAGGGGTTCCTCCTGCCGCTCGCTATCGCTCGCTGGTCGGAATGATAAGGCTCAGCGGGGGCTGTCGGCTGCCAGAATACGGTGCTTCCATTGTGGTAGTTTAATAGGCAGCAGGGCCCGTAGCTCAGCGGTTAGAGCCGCGGACTCATAATCCGTTGGTCCCAGGTTCAAATCCTGGCGGGCCCACCAATCGTCTTCCTGGCCGTTTGCCGGGAAGTTCCTCCCAATGTGACAATAGTCGAATGCACAAATTTTCTAGGACAGTATCGAGCCTATTTGCGGCTGGTGTATTTTTGCTGGGTAACGCTTTAGCGCAGCAGACTCCGGCGCCTACAAATCCACCAGCCACGTCATCCTCGTCGACTACGACGAAAGCGGGATCCACGGCGAAGAAAACCGGGCCTGCCGCTGCTAAAACTGCCGCTCCGCTTGCCCTCACTACGCAGAAAGACAAATTCAGCTACTCCCTGGGAATGAAGATGGGGGAGAACCTTCACAAACAATCGGTTCCGGTTGATCCGGCGATTCTGGCGCGTGGATTGAAAGATGCGTTGGCTGGCGGAAAGACGTTACTCACCGACGAACAGGCGCAGGCTGCGATTATGGACGTGCAGAAAGAAATGCACGAAAAGCAGCAGGCGAAGATGAAAGAAGAGGGCGAGTCGAACAAGAAAGATGGCGATGCTTTTCTGGCGGCGAACAAGGGCAAAGAAGGCGTGGTCGCTCTGCCCAGCGGTTTGCAGTACAAAATCTTGAAAGAGGGAACCGGAGCAAAACCTACGGCGAGCGACACAGTGGCATGCAACTATCGCGGAACGCTTATCAACGGTACGGAGTTCGACAGCTCCTACAAGCGCGGTCAGGCAGCAACGTTTCCCGTGGGTGGAGTGATCAAGGGTTGGACCGAGGCATTGCAATTGATGCCGGTGGGGTCGAAGTGGCAGTTGTTTATTCCTCCCGATTTGGCGTACGGCGACCGTGGAGCCGGCGCCGATATTGGGCCAGACGAAACTCTGGTTTTTGAAGTAGAGTTGCTTTCGATCCAGGATAAGAGCAAGGACAAAGCGCCGGACGCCTCGAAAGAACCGGAGAAGAAATAGGCACCGGACTAGTGTTTGTTGACGGCGCTGGCGCCAAGTCGAAACCCAGCGCCGGAAGCCGGTTTGAAAGCGTTGCTCCACTCACCCCATTTACCCCAATTAACCAGTTTGGGACAGCCCACCTGGCAACAATTGACAGTGGCGTGGAGGCGGAGTAGCGTGACCTCAATTCTGGGACTCAAATCACAGTAATACTGGGGAAAAACACCATGTTGTGCAGACGTGTAGGCATTGCGGCGATTTTTTGTCTCGTGGTGACTTTCGCACTCGCGCAAGATCCAACAAAAGTGGAGCCCAAGCATTACCGGTTGGTGTTCGAGAACGATCGCGTGCAGGTGGTGAGTGTGCATTATGGTCCGCATGAGAAGTCGGAGATGCACGAACATCCAGGTGGCGTGGTGGTGATTGTTACTGGAGGGCATCTTAAGTTCACGGATCAGAGCGGCAAGGTGACTGACGTATATGCGAAGGCCGGTGAGGCGCGCTGGTTTCCGCCTTTCAAACATAAAGTCGAGAATGTGGGGGATGAGCCTTACAACGCGGTTTACGTCGGGCTTAAGGGCAGGGTGACGGAGGTTTCCAGGATTCCGGCGGAGGGTTCGTTGGTCAGTCAGGAGGAGTTAGGTAGAGTTCTTGCTCTTTACGCTGTGCCGGCTGGCCAGAATTAGCTGCCGAGCTTTGCTCTCGGGGACGGACGAGTGCGTCCGTCCCTTCATGCGCATATCTGCTTTCGACGGCTTTGCTTCTCGAATGTCCCTTTATAATTAATTTCTGAGAAAAAATTTGCTGGTGAAGGAATCTTATGGCGCACACTGTGTTTTGCGTGAAGTTGAAGAGAGAGTTGCCGGGGCTGGACGAACCTCCTTTCGACAATGAACTGGGGCGGAAGGTTTATGACAACGTCTCGCAGGAAGCCTGGCGAATGTGGACGGAGCATTGCAAGATGCTGCTGAATGAATACCGGCTGAATCCGGCGCGGCGCGAAGATCAGGAAGTGATTGTGAAGCAGTTGGATATGTTTTTCTTTGGGGAGGGTTCGGCGGTACCGAAGGAGTATGTGCCACCGGCGAGCTAGCGGGCCGCATTCGCCGGTCATGGTTCTTGGACGATCTCGATTTCGTTCCCTTCCGGATCGTGAATCGAAAAGTAGCTAATGCCTTGGCGGTCTCTTTCGATTGCGGGGACGTTAATGCCGCGCTCGAGCATTATTCTTCGCATTCTTTCGATTTTCCTCGTGAAGAAAATCGGAGTCTTGCCGGTTCTAAAGCCGGTCGTCGTGGTCAGCACGACGGATTTTCCATCTTCCTTAAATCTGAAATTCACGCTGGCAGGGTCGTGTTGCTCGGCGGTCTTGCGCACTCCAAGCTTGTCTGCATACCAGGGCGCGACCGTTTCGAGATTGCGGACCAGAATGTACGTGTTGTCTGGAACCGAGAATTCGGCGCGAGTCCAAGGGAAATACCATCTGCCGCGGGGCGGGTCCATGATTTCGAACTGGTAACGCCGCTTCAGCCAGGCCGCTGCAGTGTAGAGAGTCCACATGCCGGTGCCGAATATGAGGCGCGCAGTCTTGTGTTGTCCGTCAAGCGGCCCCAGAAGGAAATAGCAGAGAAGAAATGTTCCGTATGCGCCGAACAGCCACGGAATCCAAGGTTTGAATGATCTCTTAGCAGTGTTCACCACGATCCAGAGGGCGACAAGTCCGGCCCAAGGTGAGAGAAGAATGAGCCAGAACGAAACGGCATGGTGCGGAATGTGCACAGGGACAGCGCGGCTATTTCGTTGCCAAGGGTAGCATAAGCCAGGGACGCGGCAAAGAGCCGTTCGGCCATAGGGATTCCTCCACTTCGCTCGCTGGCGCTTCGCTTCGGTCGGAATGACAATCCTCAGCGCGTTCTATCGACTCGCTAGGCCACCAGCGGTTTCCCCCCCGTCCAGCGTGTAGACATGGCCGGTGGCGTATGCGGCGTCATCAGAGGCGAGATAGGCGAACAGTCCTGCGATTTCTTCCGGCGTTGCGTGGCGGCGGAGGGGGATTTTTTGGTTCACCTCTTCGAGCATTGCGTCGGTGTATTCGGCGCGCTGCATCGGCGTAAGCACATATCCGGGAGCTATAGCGCAGACTCGGATTTTCGGAGCTAACTCTAGGGCCATCGAACGCGTGAGTTCGATCACTCCGGCCTTCGTGGCGTTGTAGTCGGCGTAATGGGGGTAGCCCATGATGCCGTTGGTGGAGGCGGTTTGCAGGATGACTCCGCTGCCGTGCTGCCACATGTGGCGGGCGGCGGTTTGGGCTACGTAGAAGACTCCGGTCAGGTTGACGGCGATTACTTGGTCCCACTCTTCGGGAGTTATGTCGAGGAACTTGTGGCGGATGCTGATGCCGGCGTTATTGATGAGAACGTCGAGGCCGTCCATGACGCGGAGGGCGTCGGCAAAGGCGGCTTCGACCTGCATTAAGTCCGTGACGTCGGCGATGATGGCTTCCGAGACTTGCGGCAGCTGCTGGCGGATAGCAGCACAGGCTCGCGCATCTTGGTCGAGGATGCAGACACGGGAGCCTTCTTCGAGAAAGCGGGCGGCGGTGGCTGCGCCGATGCCGCTGGCGCCGCCGGTGATCAGGATTCGTTTGTCTTTCAGGCCGCGCATGTTTCGCTTCCAGCTCTTTGTTTTCGTAGGGATCAATTGCTGAATTCTGTTGGGTACCGGAAGCATCTTAACTTTGTGACGCAGATCAGTGTAGATGCCTTCCCATCGCCCGGTCCAGCCGGGCAAAATGAATCGCCGCAATCCTCGCCGACTGACATAAGTCCGGCGCACGTTTGGTTGATGGCGTTTTGCGTAGGCGCGGTAGTCGCGAACATCTATTACATACAGCCGCTGTTATCGACGATAGCTGCGGCATTTCGGATTTCGGTGCCACAGGTGGGGTTGGTGGCCATGCTCACGCAGTTTGGCGGCGCGCTAGGCATGCTGGTTTTCGTTCCGCTGGGCGATACGAAGGAACGTCGGCGGCTGATTGTTAGTTTACTTCTGGCGGAGTGCGTTTGCCTGGCGCTGATGGCTGCGGCGCAGAATTTTGCGTGGCTGGCGCTGGCTGCCTTTGGTGTGGGAGTCACAACGGCTACCGTTCATGTGACGGTTCCTTTCGCCGCTCATCTGGCTTCGCCGGAGCGGCGTGGGGCTACGGTGGGCGCAATTCTTGCAGGATTGTTATTCGGCATTTTGCTGGCACGGACCTTTAGCGGACTGCTGGGCGCCTGGCTCGGATGGCGGGCCATTTATTTCGTCGCGTCGGCTTTGATGTTGTTGCTAGCAGTCCTGATTCGAACCGGGCTGCCCGAGAGCCAGCCGGAGCTGAAACTTTCATGGGTGAGCCTGATTCGCTCGACTTTCGGGCTGATACGGACGCAGCCGGTGTTGCGCGAGTCGGCGGCGCTGGGGGCCATATTTTTTTGTGCGTTCAATGCGTTCTGGACTACGCTGGTTTTCTTTTTGCAGACGCCACCGTATCACTATGGCAGCGCAGTTGCTGGGTTGTTTGGGCTGGTTGGAGCTGTGGGAGCGGTTTGCGCGCCGTTTGTTGGGCGCATGGCGGACCGCTACGGGGCGAGAAGGAACGTGTTGGCCTCACTGCTTGTGGTGTTGATTTCGTTTATTGTGCTTTATTTTTTTGGACGGCACATGATCGGGCTGATTGCGGGAGTGATTTTGCTCGACATTGGCGTG
>Ga0208690_1000070_pt1 | contig 24454 bp, 16 predicted proteins | sample June2015DPH_16_1_2_FD_184712 | JGI IMG/M metagenome (GOLD analysis project Ga0208690, IMG submission 184712) | Peatland microbial communities from SPRUCE experiment site at the Marcell Experimental Forest, Minnesota, USA - June2015DPH_16_10... | ecosystem: Environmental > Terrestrial > Soil >...
GAAGGCGAGCATTCCGTTCGTCGTGCTGCCGCTGGTCACTTTCGCGGTTACCTTTGCTACGCAGTGGGTCATGCTGCTCGTGAGCAGCGCGGTGCTGGTGGGCAGCGGTCTGAGTGCTGCCGCGCTATGGGCACAGTTGTCGGCGTTCCAGATGTCGCTGCTCTACCACCTGGTGACGGTGCACTCGCTGTGGTATGCGCCCATCTTCGCGTGGATGATGCTGGTTTCGGGGTGGGCGCGGCGGGCGGCATTTCTATGGGCCACTCTGCCGGTGTTGGCCATTGCTGTGGTCGAGAAGATCACGTTTAACACCGCTCATTTCACGAACCTGCTGAAGTACCGCTTCAGCGGGCCGGAAGATTTTGACTTCTCCATGGCGACCGGCGTTTCTGCGATGGGTCCGATGACGCACCTCAGCTTGGGCAGGTTTCTGAGCACTCCGGGACTGTGGAGCGGGTTCGTGGTGGCAGTAATTTTCCTGTGGGCGGCGGTGCGGCTGCGCCGCTATCGCGAGCCGATCTGATTGGCTGCGGGTTCGGGTTTCGCTTTGCGTGGACGGCTCGGGGGACAAGAAAGACTCACCGCAGGCGCTCGAGCGCTTGACGAATTGTTGGTTTGACGGCACGACTAAACGTCGTGCCCTTCCCGGTTCGATTTCATTGGTGGAGTAGTTCGATTTTCGATTGGCTGAGCCAGAGGAGGTGGTATGCGATTGCCGATATTGGTTGTTCACATCATCGCCGGCACGTTGGGAATGCTTTCCGGATACGTTGCGGTATTTTTGCTCAAAGGCTCGCGTCGGCACGGCATTGCTGGAAACGTTTTTACGGTCGCCATGTTGAGCATGTCTGCAGCCGGTACGTACCTGGCGATTCTGAAATCTCAACCGGGCAACATCCTGGGCGGAACGATCACGTTTTATCTGGTGGCGACCGCGTGGCTGACGGTACAGCGCAAGGAGGCGGAAACCAGCATCTTCGATTGGGGCGCACTGCTGGTGGTCCTGGCAGTGGCAACGGTCGAGGTGACGTTTGGGTTAGAGGCGGCGAAGAGTCCGAGCGGACTTAAGTACGACTATCCACCAGGGCCTTACTTCATGATGGGATCGGTGGCTGTACTCGCTGCCATCGGCGACATTCGGATGCTGGTGCGCGGCGGCATTACCGGCACGCACCGTCTGGCGAGGCATCTCTGGCGCATGTGCTTTGCGCTGTTCATCGCGGCTGCTTCTATATTTTTGGCGCGGCAAAAGCTGTTCCCAGTTTTCCTGCGCAAAACAGGTGTGCTTTTTTTGCTTAGTTTCCTGCCGCTGATGCTCATGATTTTCTGGCTGATCCGTGTTCGCTTTGCGAACCGGTATAGAACCAGCACAGCGCACCGGGCACGCGAAACCGGTGCAACCTACGCGCGAGGACAATTCATTGCGGCGGCTGGGAATCACCCGCAGCCTGCCGCGCTCTTATGCGAGACGCAGACGTTCCGTGGTTGAACCCTTCAGCTCCCAGGCTGGATCCAAGTGGCCAATGTAAAAAAGCGTAAAAGTAAGTAAGAAACCAAATTAAGCACCCTCATCCACGGTGACAACAGGGCAAATCTCGTGATATAAACCATGGCGTGCCCAAAAAAACCGGGTTGACCCTCTCCCTATTTGTGTTCTTTGTGCTGATTCTTGCGGTGCCGTTGCCGGCGCACGCCTACGGCGATCCAAGCGGCGGGTTTCTGTTTCAAATCCTCACGCCTATTTTGGCTGCCTTATGGGGTGCGTGGATGGTGTTTGCGCACAAGATTCACCGGTGGTTTCACAGGGTGACTGGCAGAGATCTCGCGGCTACTACTGAGCAGCACGAACTGGAAGCGGCTGACTACACAACATCGCTAGCAGGCGAGGTTGAGCGGGCAGGAGTGCAGGATTAAGTAGTTTCTGTAAGCTCGATGTAAGCTTCCGGCCAGGCGTAACCCTTTTCTGCAATCGGGTCTCCCCACACCTTCGCTACCCGCGCTTTCTGCGCACCCGTGAGACGGAAACGATTCCTCACGTGGCCTGAGACCTTGGCTATGTATCCCCCCAATCTCGGCCGGACGGTTTCGAAACCTCCTAACTGCAGGGCGGCATACACGCGTTGCGCTTCTTCCATGGGGCTCTTCTCCAAATCCTCGTAACGGACGCGTGCCACTGAGTTGGGCCCAGCTTGCCGAATGCCTTCCGAGACGAGTCTTTCGTGGAGGAGATACGCCGCGAGCACGAAGTCTTCTATTTCCTGATCCGTGCAGTGTTCCCAGCCATACATGTCGATCAGCATCCTCCAGAGCTTAAGGTTGGAAGCGAATACCTCGTACGGATTCCGTTCGATGACGACATAACGTGCGGTGGGAAACTTAGTCTGGAGCGTGGGCATGCGATATCCATGGGTCGGCGATTTCAACACCATGGGCTTGGCCTGCTGAATCGTCAGAAGCTTCAGGAAGTAGTCGAAGGTATCGCACCACCGATTCTGATGCTCCGCAGGAAAAGTCTGTAAATCAAGAAGAGCATCCACGTTCCGCATAAGTGAAGGAACCAACAGAGCCTCATAGGCGGATGGCGCGCCGAGAGCGAGCAGAGCAAATTCATCTTCCTGGGGGGATGCCCATGAGTAGCGCAAATTATCCATGGGCCGGGCGACTTCCTGATCGAGCCGCGCGCGCATGCGAGATTCAGAGAGCAGAAAGTGGGCTGGATTCAAGCAGGCGTAGGTGCTGGGAAAGCCAAAACGCTGATCACAACATAGCAATTCATGGAGAAGAGTGGTGCCAGAGCGCCAGAATCCGAGGACGAAAATAGGAGGTAGTGGTACCGTTTTTGCCAGCGCATCCGCGTAGCTTTTCTTCTGCAGCTCATGCAATGCCGATTGAATGGCGCCATTCAGCCAATAAACGGCACGATCACGCGAGGTGAGACGACTGCGGCTTGGGTCAATTTTATGGGCGATTGACTGCCAAGTACCACGCAGAAGGCGCAGCCTGTTTTTTGGCGAGGTTCTGTCCGGCCCGATCACCGCAGGTTGATCGGCTTCCGGTTGACTTCCTGGATTTTGTTGAGCAAAACGTCGCGCATGCGTTTAGCAACTTCAGGCTCGGAATCGGCCAAGTTGTGCAGTTCGCCCGGATCGGTCTTGAAACGAAACAGCAGCTCTTGGCCGGACTCGAGGTATCGCACGAACTTGAAATCTTTGTCGATCACAGCAATTGTGCCCTTGGTGATGGGATCGAAGATTCGATTTCTTTGGAGGTTCATGCTAAAAACGTAGCGCTCCGGCATGCTGTTCCCTTTCATCATGGACTTAAGGGAAGATCCTTCAGCCCAGCCGGGAACAGGGGCTGAAACAAGGTCGAGGACCGTGGGGAGCAGGTCTATCTGCTGCGCAAGTTGCTCAATATGCGCACCCTGTGTCTGACCAGGAAGATGGATAAGCAGTGGGACGCTGATGACTCCGTTATAAAGATCCGGGCCCACATGCGACAGGCGGTCATGGTCAAAGAGTTCTCCGTGATCTGCCGAAACAATCACAATGGAGCGATCAAAACGGCCGGTCTGATGGAGCCAGTCCAAAAACTCGCCTACAGAGTGATCGGCGTAAAGAATCATTTCGTCATACGCATCGCGGAGTTGGTCTACCGGAACTCCGGGCCCCTGTTTGCGTGGCTCGGGAACCATGTATCTGTAGTTCGGCGCTATCGCGGGGACGAAGCGATGCCGATAAGTGGGCGGGGGAAAAAACGGATCGTGAGGCGGATAGATGTGCGCCCACAGAAAAGACGGACGTGGGTCGTGGTTTCGTTCCAGCAGCTTAGTTGCCCGGCTAAATACGTCTTCAGCGGGGAATGGATAGATCCCGGGTTGGAAAAGTCCGTCCAGGTAGGAGCTCAGGGCATTCGGCCCGCGAAGTAGTGAGAGCGTGAAAGTGGCTTGGACGTCGATGCCAATCCAATTGAGGGCGCGAAGGCGAAGACCGTTCAGGTTCCGCGAGGAAGCATAGCGCACCGCGTCGTAGCTCTCCAGAGTTCTATGGTGAAAGGGGGCCGCAAAAAAATTTGAAGATATCATCCCCGTGTAATACCCCTGTTGTTTCAGCGCGGCGGCGAGGGTCTCGCGCTGGTTGCCACCGCGCAAGAAACCGCCGTGTTGAAAGACACGTTCCGTCCACGGGAGTTTTCCAGTTTCGAGGGCCGAAGTTGCAGCGTTGGTGAAGCTGGCGTTTGTGAAAAAATGGTCGAAGGTGAAACTGCTCTGGGCGAACTTTTCAAGATTTGGGGTTGTCGGGCGGCTATAGCCGTAAACGGAAGTATCGTCGGCTCTCAGCGCATCCAGGGTGATGAGGATAATGTCGGGGGAATTCGAAACCGCCGCTGCTTGTGTCGGGCGCTCGTAATCGCGAAAAAGCCGAACGCCATGCGCGTACAGGGCACCCGCGGCCACGGTTGCGATCGCGATGTGGGCCCATGCAATCGGGACTAGACGGGTTCCGCAAAACTCCTGGGTTGCCTGAGAGTCGATCCTGAGGAAGCCAAAAACGCAGACACCAAGGAGTGCGAGACTCATCAGAATATTGGCATTCTGCGTGGGGTTCCAATGAGGCAAGACTTCAAGGTTGAAATCTCGGATTAAGTCGTAGATCAGGTAAACAAGGGGTAGAGAAAGCCATAAAACCCACTGCACCCTGATCCGCAGACGTTTCTCCCGCAGAACGGTTGCCGCGACTCGGCCGAATAGCAGAGCAAGCAACCACCAGGCGCAGGCCATCCCCAGCGTGACCAGCAGGGCGAAACCGGCTTCCAGCGAAATTTCACGAAAAGTTAAATAAAGCCGCAGGGCGTCGATTTGCTGTAAGACTTCGGCTTCCAGGCTTAAGCAAAGCAGTGCCACCACGCTTAACAAGCCGAGCCCTGGCCGCATTGCCATGGGTTTTACCAGTGGCTTGGGGCAGTCGACTGTCAGCACTCCACTTCTCTGGGTTCGATTAGCTGCGGTGGACATTTGCAAGCAGGCATTCCCTCTTTGCGTAACGTTGGCAAATCCAACGGGCCGGGGCGTCTTTATAAGACTGTCGAAAACACTGAATTTTTACGGATGACTAAAGATTGCACGAACCGCGACTCTGACGCTCCGCAAATCCCGACGTCTGCTTTGACGACATCATAACAGCTCATGGTGAGGCGACTGAAAGCGCTTCCTTGGGGGGTACTAGATCAGTTGACCCAGTACCCCTTTGGGACCCCAAGAAATCGCGGCAGCGCCTCGCGTTCTACTCGTACCGCAAACTCTCCACCGGGTCCAGTTGCGCAGCGCGGGCGGCGGGGACGGTGCCGAAGATCACCCCGACGATTGAAGAGACGAAGAGGGCGATGAATCCCGATAGGCCGTTGATAGGGATGCGGTACTCGGTGAGAAAGCGCACGGAGTAAGGGATGGCGTAGCCGATGACGATGCCGGCGAAGCCTCCGATCAGCGAGATGAGGATGGCTTCGGCGAGAAACTGAAAGCGGATCTCGCGATTGGTCGCGCCTACGGCTTTGCGAATGCCGATCTCCCGGATGCGGGAGGTCACCGTTGCCAGCATGATGTTCATGATGCCGATGCCGCTGACCAGCAGCGTGACCATGGAAATCAGCAACAGGACCCAGGTGAGGCCGGTGGCGATGCGGTCTGCCATGGAAAGCAGCGCGGTGAGATTGGCAACGTCATAGACGGACTCGGAGCGGTGCCTTGACTGCAGTACGCGTTTGATCTGGGCGGTCGCCGGAATCACCATCGTGGGATCTTCCATGGAAAAGTAGAGCAGCTTCACGTTGGGAATTTCCATGAAATAGCGGCTCACGGAGAATGGGATCAGCATGGTGTTGTCTACGATCTCCGATTGCCCGAAGGTCTCCACCCGTTCCTTGAAGGTGCCGACAATGGTGAAGGGCAGGCCTGTGAGTTTGATGACCTTGCCTACGGCTGCTTGCGCCGAACCGTAAACCTCGTTCGCCATCTTCTCGGTGATTACTCCGACTTTATTGTGAGCTTGAGAATCTTCCTGGTCGAAAAAGCGTCCGGAGGGAACGACTAAGTTGCGGACCCGCACGTATTCGGGGCCTACGCCAAGAATTGTGACGTCTTTTTCTTTGCCGTTGCCGACTGGAACACGGTCGGAGAGTTGGCTGACCGGCGATGAGGCAACGATGCCCGGAACAACCTGCCGCACAGCCTGGAGGTCGTCGATCGTCAGCGGGTCGGGGTTGGAATTGCTGATGTGAGGAGCGCCGCCGAGATACTCGGCCCAGATTTCGTTGGTGCCGATGGACTGAATCTGGTTGATTACAAATTGGCGTCCGGTCATGCCGATGGTAACGACCAGGATCAGCGATGCCGTGCCGATGACCATGCCGAGGGCTGTGAGGATGAAGCGAATTTTGTTGCCGCAGAACGTGTCGTAGGCAAAATTGATGATTTCGCCAAAAGCCATTTTTGGCCTTAAGCGCTCGGGCATGAGGGCGGCTGCCATGGGATAACTCAATGCTACGGATGACTGGCGAAAGGTGCAAGGCCGCCCCGGAACGGGATTTCGGACGGTGTAAAGAATCGTAATCAACAGGCATGAACTGTTTTGTTGTGGCAGAGTAAATCTTGTCCGCAAACGCAGAGAGGAACCGACGCTGGGGAATGCCACTTCAAACTGAGGTTGAGCTGAACGCATCAAAACACGTAGAAGTGGAAACCAGGCGTGGATCACTGCTGTGGATGGTTGTTGTAGCGCTCGTGCTGCGTCTGCTGGTGATGTCGTTTCTTTATCCCGAGCGCACAGATCCGTATCGCGATCACTGGCGATGCGGCGGCGAGGCGGGGAGAATCGCGCGCTCGATTGTCGAGGAACAAGGATTCAGCAATCCTTTGTTCGGCCAGACAGGGCCGACGGCCTGGCTGGCGCCTGTGTTCCCCTACCTACTGGCGGGAATATTCAAAGTCTTCGGCGTCTACAGTAAGGCTTCCGCCATCGTGGCGCTGGGGCTTGATTGCTTGTTCTCGGCGCTTACGTGCATTCCGGTTTACTTCATTGCGAAAAAGCATTTTGGCGACCGAACGGCGGCGTGGGCGGGGTGGGCCTGGGCTTTCTTTCCTTACGCGATTTTCTTCTCCGCCGATTTTATCTGGGCCACCACTCTTAGCACTTTGTTGGTGAGCCTGATTTTTCTGCTGGCTTTGCATCTGGAACGATCGTCTTCAGTTTGGCATTGGGCAAGCTTTGGCGCGCTCGGTGCACTGGGTGGCCTCACTGATCCGGTGGTGATGTCGGTTGCGCCATTTCTGGGAGCCTGGGCTTGCTATCGTCTTTACAAGAACGGGCGACGCTGGTTAGCTCCAGGGATTTGCGCGGTGCTGGCGGTGGTTCTAGTTACGTCGCCCTGGTTCGTTCGAAACTACCGAACATTTCACAGGGTGATTCCCTTCCGCAGTTGCCTGGGCCTGGAAGTTTACTGTGGCAATAATCAGGATTCGTGGCACTGGGGACCTCCGGGCTATCATCCCTCGGACAACGAAAACGAGTGGCGAGAGTATCAACAACTGGGAGAAATTCGCTACCTTGATAAGAAATTCCACCAGGGGCTGCAATTCATCGACACCCATCGTGTTTTGTACGTTCAACAAACGCTAAGGCGAGTGGTTTATCTCTGGACCGGATTCTGGAGTGTTAGTGCGCGCTATTTGCGGGAAGAACCGGCCGATCCGCTCAACACGGTTTTCTGCACCTCGCTGTCCATCCTGACTTTTTTTGGTCTGTACCGGGCCTGGCGGTTCGACAGGAATATCGCGATGCCCTACATCCTGGTCTTCTTGTTTTTCCCCATCGTTTATTATTTGACCCATCCCGAAGATTATTACCGGCGGCCCATTGATCCGCAGTTGGTGGTGCTAGCGGCCTATGCGGCGGTTTCGTTGGTTCGCGAGAGAAGGACACAGGAGTTGGTTGAGGAGGAATTCCTCGAGGAGATTCCGGTGAGAGTCGGCTGAGTCATTCAAAAGCGCTCTCGCACACGGATTTTGCTCCCGAAGTTAGGCTAAGCTATGCAGTGGACCACTGTTCATCGGACGCACGAAAACCTCTTCTTCGGCTCGTCCTCCTGACGGCAATCGCATTTTTCATCCAGGGTTATCATCCTTACGCTGAGGATGCCGAAATCTATCTTCCCGGCGTAGAGAAAATTCTCCATCCCGAATTGTTCCAGGTGGGACGGGAATTTTTCGCCGCGCATGCGAGCATGACGCTTTTCCCGAACCTCATCGCGTTTTCCATACGCGCGACACACTTGCCCATGGAAGTTGGATTGTTTCTGTGGCAGGTGCTGGGGATTTTTCTGCTGCTGCTGGCCTGCTGGGAGTTGGCTAGTCTGTTCTTCCCGAGTCCGAGGGCGCGATGGGGCGCGGTTTGCATGGTTGGCGCGCTGCTGACGCTGCCGGTGGCGGGGACCGCGCTTTACATCATGGACCAGTATTTGAATCCGCGGAATCTGGCGGCGTTCGCGGGCGTGTTCATGCTGGTAAGAACGCTGGAGAAGAAATACCTGCGTGCGCTGTTCTGGCTGGCGTTTGCTGTGTGCATGCATCCCTTGATGTGGGTGTTTCCGTTTTCTTTCTGCATTTTGTTTCTGGTGATGGAGAAGTGGAGAATTCTGAGCGAGGGAGCCGAGGCCCTTTCGGCGGCGGCGTCAGCGCTTATGTGGATGGGCATTGCATTCGCGCCGAATGCGACCTCCGCCTATCACGAGGCGGCGAAGCGGCATGCGTTCCACTACATCCAGAAGTGGGCCTGGTATGAGTTGGTGGGAGCGGTTGCGCCGCTAGTCTTGTTTTGGTGGTTCGCGCGGATCGCTCGAGGGCGGGAGTGGCGCGCGGCTGAGCGGGTGAGCCGCGCTTTCGTTCTATATGGGCTGATCTATCTTCTCGGCGCGCTGGTGGTCGATCTCCCCGCTAGGCTGGAAGCCTTTGCCCGCATTCAGCCGATGCGCAGCCTGCATTCTCTTTACATCGTTATGTTCGTCATGATCGGCGGCCTGCTGGGTGAATATGTTCTGCGCGCTCACTTGTGGCGCTGGCTGGTTCTTTTTGTTTCTTTGGGAGCCGGGATGTTTCTAGCACAACGTTCTCTCTTCGCCGCCAGCGCGCATGTGGAATGGCCGGGGGCGGCTGCAAGAAATCCGTGGGCTCAGGGGTTCGCTTGGATTCGAGATAATACTCCCGTCGACGCGGTGTTCGCGATTGATCCGTATTACATGGATATCGCCGGCGAAGATGAAGTGGGGTTCCGCTGCCTTGCCGAACGAAGCCGCTTGGCCGATGGAGTGAAGGACAACGGGGTGGTGAGCATGTTTCCTCCGCTGGCGGAGGATTGGTGGGAGCAAGTGCAGGACCAAAGTCCGTGGAAGAGTTTCGGCTTGCGAGATTTTTCACGGCTGAAGGAGAAGTATGGCGTGAACTGGATCGTCGTGCAACAGGGACAGGGTGGCGCCTTGGATTGTGCTTACCAAAATGCGGCGGTTCGCGTTTGCCGTTTGCCGTGATACAGACCCCGAAGGCAGCAAAATGCCAGGGTTTTCTCTGACAATCCGCTAAAATAATCTGATGAGAAGGATACCCCGGTGATGGCCGCGGCCCACGCGGTCCCGCGAGCTGGTCGATTGTTCGATTACGAGCATTGGGAAGCTGAGCTTCCCGCTCTGGCCGTGCAATACCGTAACAATCATCCCTGCCCACATATTCTGCTGAAGGATTTCCTCGATCGGCAAACTGCGCTTGCCATGGCCGAGCAGTTTCCCTCGCCGCGCAGCGATGCCTGGACGCAGTACAAGCACGCCAACGAGAACAAGTTGGGAATGCCGAAGCGCGAACTGTTTCCCGCTACCATCGGAGCGGTTGTTGATGAACTCAACTCGCCCGAATTTGTGGCTTGGGTTTCCGGGTTGACGGGGATTCCGAATCTCCTAGCCGATCCGATGTTGGAAGGCGGCGGCCTGCATCAATCTGGACGGGGCGGTTATCTGAATGTGCATACGGATTTTTCCATGCACCACTTTCATTCGCAGTGGCACCGGCGCGTGAACCTGATTCTGTATCTGAATCCGGTATGGCACGAGGAGTGGGGCGGATTGCTTGAGCTGTGGGAAAAGAAGATGGCGCGCTGTGGCGCGAAATATCCGCCGCTGCTTAACCATGCTTTGATTTTTACGACGGACGAGCGCTCGTTGCACGGATTTCCCGATCCGCTGACTTGCCCGGAAGGCGAGTCGCGGAAGAGTCTGGCTCTGTATTACTACACGGTGGAGCAAGGCGATAAGCCGGTCGTGCATTCGACCGATTATTTTGCGCGGCCGCAGGATGGCTGGAAGAAAGCGGCGATGATCTGGCTGGACAAGAAGGCGGTGGATCTTTATTCGCGGGCCAAGGCGCGATTTGGATTTTCGGATGCGCTGGCCAGCAGGATTTTGGGATTCTTGTCGCGCAAGAAGTAGAAGGTTATAAGGGTTTTTGAGGGCGGACTTCGGACGGCGGAAAGCGGACCTCAGGCGCTAAAGCGCGGTCAATTTTAGGGAATTGTTGCGGCACGACTGAAGTCGTGGCCTGATACGAATCTTCCGGCAGCTGACTGTCGTGCCCTGATACGAATCTTTGGGCACGACTGACGTTGTGCCATGATACGAACCTTCCGAGAGCCATTCCAACAAAGTTTTAGGGCCGGGTCTTCGCGATTTCGGGAAGGACTTCCTGTTCTTTCTCTTTTTTCGGCGGGCCGCCCAAATGATATTCGGTTAGACCTTCGCGGAGGAAGGTGAAGGCGTCTTCCGGGGTGTCGACGAACTTGAAGAGGTTGAGGTCGTTGGGAGCGACGGTTCCGGCATCGACGAAAGCCTGAAAATTCATGATGCGATGCCAGTATTCGCTGCCGTAGATTACGACGAGAATTTTTTTCGCGAGCTTGTCGGTTTGCGCGAGGGTGAGAATTTCGAAGAGTTCGTCGATGGTGCCGAAGCCGCCGGGAAAAATTACCAGCGCTTTGGCCAGATAGGCGAACCAGAACTTGCGCATGAAGAAATAATGAAATTCGAAGTTCAGCGCGGGCGTGATGTAGGAATTCGGATTCTGTTCGAAGGGCAGGTTGATGTTGAGGCCGATGCTTTTGCCTCCGGCTTCGAAGGCGCCGAGGTTGGCGGCTTCCATGATTCCGGGCCCTCCGCCGGTGGTGACGACGAAGCGGCGGCGGCGTGCGGGGATCTGGATGGACCACTCGGTGAGAAGGAATGCCAGGCGGCGCGCGTCTTCGTAATAGCGGGCCATGTCGACGGCGGTGCGGGCACGCTGGAGGTGCTCTGCCTGTGCTTCGGCGTTGGCCTTCTCGAGCGCGGTGAGATGTTTTTTGGCGGCGTCTCCGCCTTGAAAGCGGGCGGAGCCGAAGAAGACGACGGTGTCCTGAATCTGCTCGCGGCGAAAGCGGGCCAGCGGTTCCTGATACTCCGCCAGGATGCGAAGAACGCGACCGTCGGGACTGTTGATGAACGACTGGTTTTCGTAGGCGAGGGGAGCGGGTTTGAGCTTTTCGGGCATGGCTGGAATTTGTTAGGGTGAATATTTTGAGGCTATCACAGCGGATAGTAGGGAGCGAGGTTACCTGAGGGGCAAAGCCTCATACGCTCAAGGTCGGCCTGGAAAGCTTGTAAGATAGTGTCGCTGTAAAAACTATTTCGCTGGGGGCTGGCTATGTTGCGTACACTGCGAACCCTGCTTGCGTTGACGTGCTCAGCGGTGCCTGCGATTTTATGGGCGCAAGTTGGCGCTCAAGATTTGGCACCCTACAAAAACCCCCAATTGCCGGTTGAGCAGAGAGTGTCAGACGTGCTCTCTCGCATGACGCTCGAAGAGAAGGTATCCATGCTGAGCGGCTCGGGCTGGATGGAGAGTACGGGCGTGCCGCGTCTGGGAATACCCGCGATCAAAATGGCTGACGGTCCGATGGGAATTCGGCTTTGGACTGGGCCCTCGGCAGAAACCAGCGCGGAAGGCGCGGTTAGAACATTCAGCAGCACAGCTTTTCCTTCCGGTATCGACGTCGCTGCATCGTGGGACACTTCGCTTGCCCGCAAGGAGGGTCGCGTCATCGGCGAAGAAGTTGCCGACGTGGGCAGGGACATGATTCTGGGCCCGACTGTGAACATTCAAAGAACCCCGCTTTGGGGCCGCAACTTCGAGAGTTACGGTGAAGATCCATACTTGAGTGGAAAGATTGCAGCCGCTTACATCCAGGGAGTTCAGAGCGAAGGAGTCATCCCATCGGTAAAACATTTCGTGGCGAACAACGAGGAGTTCGAACGTCATCGCATTGATGTCGACTTGAGTGAGCGAGCGCTGCACGAGATCTATTACCCAGCGTTCGAGGCCGCCATTAAAGAGGGGCATGCATGGGCGGTGATGTCCTCCTACAACAAGGTGAACGGAGTGCATGCGGCCGAAAGTCCTCTGCTGAGGCAGGAGCTTTATCAGGAGCTCGGCTTCAAAGGTTTTGTAGTCTCGGATTGGGGAAGCACGTACAGCACGGCCGCGACTGTAAACGCGGGGATGGATCTCGAAATGCCCGGCGGGCCGCCGATGCAGCGCTGGCTTGCGCGAGCAAATTCGAAAGATGCTGGAAACGATGGCGGCTATCTGGTTCCGGAAAAGGTCTTGCCGCTGGTTAAAGACGGAACTATCCCCGAGGCAAATGTGGATAACAATGTCAGTCGAATTCTTGCCGTGATCTTCGAGTCCGGCATCTTCGATCACCCGCACGCGGGCGGCGTGGCCATCGACACTGCTGCTCAGCGTGCGCTGGCTCGGAAGGCTGCGGACGAGGGTATGGTCTTGTTGAAGAACGAGAACCATGTACTCCCTCTGGCGTTGAATGAGATCCACTCGGTTGCCGTGATCGGGCCGAATGCCGCGGTTGCGCGGGTCGGCGGCGGCGGAAGCGGGCTGGTCTACAACAAAGATGTTGTCTCTCCTCTCGCCGGAATTACAAACCGTGCTGGCGACGCGAAAGTTCGGTATGCGTTGGGCGTAGCACTGCCGGGAGAGCAGACGCCCGGCACGGCCGCGAGTCCTCAAGAGTTGCTGCGTGAAGCTGTGGCGGCAGCGAAGGAATCCGACGTCGCACTGATTTTTGTCGGATATTCCTGGAAGCTTGAGACTGAGGGGAAAGACAGGCCCAGTATGGACCTTCCGGAAGGACAGGATGAACTGATCCGGGCTATTGCTGAGGTCAATAAGAAAACGATCGTAGTTCTCAACTCCGGAGCTTCGATCACACTCACCAAGTGGATCGACCAGGTCCCGGGTGTGATCGATGCCTGGTACGGTGGGGAAGAAGGCGGGAATGCGATTGCCGATTTATTGTTCGGCGATATCAACCCATCCGGCAAACTTCCTTTCACATTCCTTCGTAAAATTGAGGATTCGCCGAGTTACGGAAATTATCCGGGCGAAAATCTAAAGGTGAAGTATGCCGAAGGAATTTATGTCGGCTATCGATATTTCGACAAACATACTGAAACGACTCCGTTGTTTCCCTTCGGGTTTGGGCTTTCTTATACGACGTTCGCATACAGCAAGCTGCACGTGCCAAAGACGATGAGCGGCGATGCGAGAGCAATTGTGAGCGCCGTAGTCCGGAACACCGGCGCTCGCAAGGGCGCCGAGGTGGTGCAAATGTATGTTGCCGATCCGAGCGCAATGGTCGACAGGCCGGTTCGCGAGTTGAAGGGTTTTGAGCGTGTTGAGCTTGCCCCGGGCGAGAGTAAGACGGTCACTTTTCAGATCGACCGCCGCGCCCTTTCGTTCTACAACACGGAAACACACGGCTGGATCGCGCAACCTGGCCGCTTTGAAGTCTTCGTTGGCTCTTCTTCGAGAGCCCTCCCGCTCCACGGCACTTTCAACCTAAAGAATTAAATTAACAGGCGAATCGGTTCGACAATCCTGTCGTGCGAGATGATTTGCCGGCCACTAATTCGGCTGACCCTTGATTTCGGCCGATGATTGGTGTCGTTGGTATCAATTTCGCAGGACCCGCGCGGGATCGGTGCGGCTTGCCCGTAAGGCAGGCAATAGACAGGCGAAGGTGGCGGTGATGGTCATCACTGCGAAGGCCAGTCCGAATACTGCGGGATCGTACGGGCTCACGTTATAGAGAAGCTGCCCGAGTAGTCTGGTCATGAGCAGGGCCATTCCCGTGCCGAAGAGGAGACCTGCTGCGGTTAATCGCAGGCCACGCGAAATGACTAGCTGGAACAGGTTGGCCGCGCCAGCTCCAAGTGCGATGCGCAATGCAAGTTCGCGCGTGCTCTGCGCGACTGCATAGGACATCACCCCGTAGAGGCCAACGCCAGCCAGAAGAAGCGCCAAGCCTCCTAAAATCGAAACCAGCGTGACAGCTATGATTTGCGACGACGTCGACCGGTTGACTTGTTCCTGAAGTGTGATCATCCCGTAAAGCGCGAGGTTTGCGTCCAAGGCATGAACTTCTTCGACCACTGCCGCCAAAATGCTGTGCAGCGGTTGGGTCGTGCGGATGAACAACTCCGGCTCGCGCACGAAATCCTGCCGCAGCGGCACATAGAAGAACGGCTTTGGAACCTCGCGTATGCTCTCATACTTCGAATCGGCGGCTACGCCGACCACCCTCGCCCAGCCAGCCTTTACCTGAAGTCGGCGACCGATCGGATCCTGGCCGCGCCAGTACCGCTCCACCATGGTTCGATTCACGATGGCGACCAGCGGCGCGTTCTCGTCGTCGCTGCGCATGAATTCACGGCCGGAGAAAAGAGGAATCCCCAAAGTTGCGAAATAATCCGGACTGACCTGGTTGTATTCCACCTCGGGCTGCTCGTTAATAGAAGGCTGGTAATCGTCGACGGCGATCGGCGTCGAAGAGTACATGATGTAGCCCAACGGAGTGACGTTGGCGAAAGCGACAGACTCCACACCGGGAAGCGCACGGAGCCGGTCGATCAGTTCGTCCTGAAAAGTCTTCGCTCGCGGCACATCGTATCCAGCTGCTAGTAGTGAAACCCCTGTAGTCACCACGCTGGTCGTAGCGAAGCCGGGGTTTGTACCTCGAATCTTTTCCAGGCTCTCGAGCAACAAAGCCGCCCCTACCAGCAGAATGAAGCTGAGGCTAACCTGGAAGACAACGAGGCCGGAGCGCATCCAGGCTCTTCCCCGGGAGCCGACCACACCGGAGGAGTCGGCCTTCAAAGGCTCAACCAGGTCGAGTTGACTGATTTGAAAAACGGGAACCGTCCCCACAATCAGCGTCACCAGCAAGCAGATGCCGACGCCAATGGCCATCACGCGTCCATCGATTGTTCCCGGCAAGTACATTGCATCTCCACCTGGCAACAACATCACTAGCAGGTGCCGGCACCGATACGCCATCAAAAATCCTCCAGCGGTTCCCAGCGCCGAGAGGATGAGGCCTTCGGTGAGGAGTTGCTTCAGCAGACGGCCGCGGCTGGCCCCAATTGCCAGGCGCACGCTCATTTCGTGGCGTCGAACAAACGACCGAACCAGCAGCAAATTGCCCACGTTGGCGCAGGCGATAAGCAGGACAAACGCGACCACGCCAACCATAACCTCGAGGGTCGGAAGCAGTTCGCCGGCATGATTGAAGGGAGTTTGCCACAGCGGCCACAGCCCAATGCTGCGACCACGGTTGGTCGTCGGATAGTCGTTCTCCAATCTTGCCGCGATGGCTGAGATTTGCTGTTGCGCTTGTGCCTCGCTGACGCCGGGTTTTAGGCGAACATAGGATTCGATCCATCGTGCACCGCGGTCCTCAAGCTTGTAGCCTCCGCCGCCAAAGGTTTCCTGCATCGATACGGGCACCCAGAACTGTATCGCCCTGCCCACAAATGTCCCATAAAACCCTTCCGGAGCCACTCCAATAATCGTGTGCGGGACATTTTTTAAGCGTAGTGCCTTCCCAATGATCTCCTCATCGCCTTTGAAGCGATCGCGCCACATTCGATTGCTGATGACCACGACGGCGCGAGAATTGCGCCCTACATCGTCGGCCGGGTCAAAGCCACGCCCAAGAATCGGATAAACACCGATGGCGTCGAAATAGTTGGCTGAGACAATGCTACCGGTAATGACTTCGGCGTGGTCTCCATTGTTCAGCGTGCTTCCGGTAACCTTACTGACGAAAGAGTCCTCGCACAGCGAGCAGTTGCGGCGCAGGTCGATAAAATCCGGCCAGGAAAGCAGGTCCGGGGTACTCTCTCCCTTTACCGTTGCGGCAACTGCGAATAGCCGCTCCTGATGTGCTACCGCGGGGTAAGGACGGAATAGGATTCCTTCCAGCCAGCTGAAGACGGCAGCATTTGCGCCGATGCCGAGAGTAAGACACAAAATCGCCAGTGCGGAAAAGCCTTTGTTCCGACGCAGCTGACGAAGGCCGTAATGCAGATCCTGAAAAAGATCCTGCAAGAAATTTCCGCCTCGGGCGTCGCGGCACTGCTGTTCGATCTGCGCGACCTCGCCCAGGGCGCGCATGGCGGAGCGGCGTGCCTCTTCCGAGGACATTCCTTTCGCAATGTTCTCGGCGATTTGCCGCGCGAGATGTTCGCGAAGCTCCTCTTGCATCTCCTGCTCAACCTGTACTGGGTGGAAAAAGGATCGCAAACGCGGCGGCAAGGCATAGAGCCATTGTTCGATGTTCATAACTCAGGCCTCGCTAATCAAGCCTCGTTGAGGCGCACGATGCCGGTGATAGCCGCCGAGACGCGGTTCCAGTTGGCGGTTTCTTTTTCAAGTTGTTTTCGTCCCAACCGGGTGAGCGAATAAAATTTGGCCCGGCGGTTGTTTTCACTCGCTTTCCACTGGGCCCGAATCCATCCCCGGTGTTCGAGTTTGTGCAGTGAGGGATAGAGGGAACCGTCGCTGACCGCGAGAACATCGCGGGAAATCTGTTTCAGTCGCTGGCTAATCGCCCACCCGTTCAGCTCCTGCAGTTCCAGTATTTTAAGGATGAGCATGTCCAGCGTCCCCTGGACCAGATCGGCGGGCTTAGTCACGGAATCTCCCCTCGGTTACCGAGTTAGACTACCGTAGCTCCCCTCGGTTAGCAAGGGATCGCCCAGGGATCAAGGCTTACAGCAACCCCAGGTGGTCGGGATATTTGGCCTGTAAAGAGCTCACCAGAAGTTCAAATTGAGCATGCCGGCGCAAACCTTTCAGGCATGGGTCTTTCAAAAAAAGCGGCCAGCAGGCGAAACCGGTATCGACGCTGCGTTCAAGCCACGCAAACGCCTCAGGCTGATTGAGCAAGGAGAGAGTGCAGGCAATCTGATAGTACGAGTGGTGGGCGTGACCGAAAGATTTCGGGTTCATACAGGCCCGGCTAATGCAGCGCAGCGCCTCCTCGGATTCGCCCAACGAAGCATGCATCACACCTTGAAGAGCGATGATCATTGGTTCTTCCTGCGCCAGGCTTCCGGCTTCACCGAGCAAGCGCTCAGCTTGTTCCCATTCGCCGGTCAAGATCGCGAGGTCCAGCGCAAAATAGATGACATACTTATTCGAGGGATCATCGGCACGCCACTTTGCAATCTCATCGAGTGCAAGTTCGTATTCTCCACTCCACAGATAGACTTGGGCAATACTATGGCTGATCGTTTTTTTCGGATCAAAAGGCCTACCCCTCTCAAACATCGCCCGCGAGTGATCGAGCAGACCGATATGCGCCAGAATCGTCCCGAGGCGGCTGTAAGCGTGAGGGAGATTCTTTTGAAGAGTGAGCGCATGCTTCAATTCGGAAATCGCCTCGATATGTTGGAAATTCTTCGAGGGTCCCCAGAGGAGAAACGCCTTAGCCACGTGTCCTTCAGGCAGAGCCGCGTCCAATTCCAAGGCGCGTTGGCAGTGAAATTCGGCCTTCTCCAGCCAGCTCCGGCTGGGATCGATCTCGAAGTGGAGCTTTGTACAGACAAAGGAAAGAATCGCGTGGGCGAGCGCGAACAGAGGATCGCGAGTAAGTGCATTCATCAGGTGACGCGCAGCTTCCTCCAGTATCCCCCGGTCTCCCGTGTAACTGCGCCGGTAACCCTGAATGAACTCCCCATACGCCAGCGCATCCCGGCTGAAGCGGGCGCGACTCTGGGGAGCTGTGTTGCGAAGCGGACGTTTCAGTGCTCTGGCGGTATGTCTCGCAATGTCGTCAACGTGCTCGAATGGGCGGTTGAGGTCTAGAACAAATTTTCTGATGAAGCAACGGCTCTGCAAATGCGAATCGAACAGTTCTACGGATAAATGTGATTCCGCCCCGGAACTCTTAATCGCACCATGCACCACAAATCGGACTCCCAATCGGGAAGCGATTTCCGATGCATTCGCATTGGAAGGTATGTTTAAGATGGCAGATGTTGGCAGGACATCAACTCCTTCGAGATTTGCCAGCCGTGAAACCAGGGAGTCGGCAAAGGCCAAGCTCAAGCCGCCGTCATCTTCGACGTTCCCGAAAAAACGGAGCGGGAGCACGGCGAGCGAGGAGCGGTCCACCGGCCACGCCCCGTCTTCTCGAAATGGCTTTCTGGCGTCCGCGCTTTCGGAAGGATCGGAACTGCCATAGAGCGGACTAACGATCCGAATGGGTCCGACGAACCGATAGCCTTTGCCTACGACCGTTTCCAGGAATCGTTGTTTAGCGGAGTTGTCCCCCAGAGCCCTGCGAATTTTACGAACGATGTTGTTGATGTTCCGTTCGGCATCAATGAAGAGATCGGTGTGCCACAGCTTGGTCTGTATTTCCTCGCGGGAAACTAATTGTTCCCTTCGTCGGGCCAAAAAAATGAGGAGCTCCATGGGTTTCTTTTCGAGCTTTATTCTCCGGCCATCGCGGCGCAGTTCGTAGCGACCCAGGTCAAGCTCGATATCGTTACTCTTCGGGTGGCTCCTGGAAAGCTGTTTCATAGATAAGCCCATTATCCCCAGTCGGCTACGACGATACACGAAAAATATCTAAAAGTGACTTTGACCTTATTGAAACGGGGGCCGAAACAGGCGATAGTGTCGTTCGACAAGTTGTGACGACGATCTCAGGAGAAAAGGAATGAAACGAAATTTGTCTCTGATTCTCGCGACGTGCGCAGTAATGTTGTTGGTGAGCCAGTCCAATCTCACCGGCGCAATGGCGGCTGGCGCCGAGAAACACGCATTTACACCCGACACAGTTCAATACGGCCCTGCACCATCTTTTGTGGCGCCTGGGGCGCAACTGGCTGTGCTAGAGGGCAATCCCATGGCTAGCAGCGGGGACTACACGATCCGCCTGAAGCTGCCTGACGGATATCGGATCGCGCCGCATTGGCACCCCAAGCGGGAAAACGTAACCGTCATTTCCGGGACGCTCAAGTTTGGCATGGGCGATCGCTTTGATGAGAGCAGCATGACGAGTTTTCCAGCGGGCAGCTTCGCCTATCTCGATCCCGACATGCACCACTACGTAATGGCTAGTGGCGACGTGGTAGTCCAGGTCCATGGGATGGCGCCGGTGCAGTTCAACTACATCAGTCCCGAGGACGATCCCAGCCGGAAGAGATAAGTCGAGATTGGTAGCGCATCTACCGGTAAAGCCTTGAGATAGCGCTTATGGGCAAAGGCTAATCGCCCACGTGCGTTTATCGCGGTGCTTAAACGCCCCTCATCGACACGCAGATTATCGATTTCTAGTGGCGGTCGTGGTAGTGGAGGGCTTCCCAGAAGCCGATCCAGATATCGAGTAGCCCCAGTCCACTGCAGAATCCGCGGAAAAAGCCGGTGGTGATTATGGTGCGCACGACGGGGAATTGGAGCAGAAGATAGTTGTCGGTCCATTCGGGCGTCCAGGGCAGGATTACCAGAAGCACTCCGGCTACCGCACTGATGAGAACAAAGAGAAAAACTGAGGTGCGGTGCAGCCACATTTGCAGAGGCGTGGACTGAGGATCGAGACCTGAAGAAGGGGAATCGAGCAATGCCGTGCTGGCATTAGCTTCTGCAGGGACGGTCTGCGAGGAAGGCGAATTTGTGTTTTCTAGGGGCAATTTCGGTTCGGTGGTCAACGTAGACTCCGCAGCCGCTGGGATAGGATTGCGCGGGGAAATGCCTGACTGGAATCAGAGAAACGGTAAGGGACAAAGCCCATCCAACTATTTTACGACCTCAGGGGCTTGATGCGCTCGGCAACGTCGCGATAATCGATATTGCGCCCGTAGACTTCAAGAAAGTGCTTAAGCGCGGCGGGTTTGTCACCAGCGGCTTCGTAAGCGGAGGCGAGTTCGTAATGCAGGGCGGTCGCGGTTTCGCCGTCGATGGGGGATTCCAGAGCCTTGTGGTACCAGCGGATGGCGGCTTCAGGCACGCCTTTATCGAGGAAGCATTGCGCCAGCCAAGTGTAAGTTTGCATTAACTGCGGGAACGGGTGACCATGTTCGACGGCCTGGCAGGTCTTTTGCAGCTCCCCAATGGCTTCGTCGAGGAGTCCCATTTCGCGGAAGGCGATGCCGAGATTGTAATGGGTTTCCGGATCCTCATCGGTGCTGGCGGCGCCGGATTCAAGATCCTGTTTTAGCTCGCCGAACATCTCTGCGAGATCGATGCCGGCCTCCGGCGCGAAGGGGGATGACTTTGTGATTGCTGGCGCGCTGGGAATGAGCGATGCTGGAGCTGGTAGCTTTGGGGCCGCGGGAGCGGCGGCGGATTGCTGTTGGACCGGCGCTGCGGTTTGAGCAGAGACGGTCGCCGAGACGGACGCTGCGCCCGCAGCGGCGGCGCTGGCGACTGCCGGTACTGCCTGTGGTTGTGGCGCTGGCGGAACGGGCTGTGGAGCTGGCGGCTGAACTTTTTGAACCGGTGCGGGCTGAGGTTCAGCCTCGGCGACCGGAGCATCTTTAAGGAAGTCGGGGCCGAGCGAAGCTTCGAGATCGGCGACAAACTCGCCCATCACTTCGGTTTCCTTCAAGCCGAAAGTTGTGGGAGCAGATTCGCCGATGGGTTCGAGTTCCGGCTGATCTACCGGCTCGGACGGATGCGTTTCTGCGGAAGCGGCCTCGATCGCGGTCTCGGCTTTGTGGGCAACTGCGCCCGGCAAGAAACCTTCTCCAAGGGAAGATTCGAGATCGGAGACGAATTCCTGCAGAACGGCGGGAGCGGCTGCCGGAGCCTCAGGCGCCAGTTCGACGACCGGTTTCGCGGCTGCGGCGATCTTTGTTGCGGCGATCTTAGTTGGGGCGATCTTTGGTTCTTTGCCGAGCTCTTTCCTTGGGGATTTTGCTTCCACCGGCGCCGCGATCGGTTTCTCGAACGCGGGAGCAGGCACTGGCTCGGCTGCCGGAGCTTCGACTGGCGGAGCTTCCACCGCCGCAACCTCGACTGCCGGAGCTTCAACGTGCTCTATGGGCGGCGGCGCAATCTCCGAGACGGAAATCTCAGGCTCGGAACTTGCCACGATTGCTTCTGGAATTTCTTCGACCGCCGGTTCGGCGGAGACCTCTTCAACGCTGAATTCGGAAATGTCCTCTACGGGAGCGATCTCTTCTTCTACGCTGGGAGCCGGCTGTGAGGCGGCCTCGATTTCACCGCGCAGAGCATTGAGCGTGGCTTCGTCGTCGGTGAGCGACACGAGCTTCTCGAAGGCGGCGGCGGCTTGCTCGGGCATGCCGTGTTCGAGGTAGAAGCGGATTTCCTCGACTGTCTCGGCGGTTTTTTCCGGACTGAGTTTTTTCTCCGAGGACTCTTTTGGCTCCGGCGCTTCGACGCTCGGAATCTCGTGAGCGCCTACCGGGATCTCCGGCAGTTCGGTGTCCCCTTCGACGGTGAGTGAATCATCCCATTCCGAGGAAAGATCGACCTCGCCGGGAGCGGACTCGATTTCGGCGACGGCGGACGTGTCGGATTCAGGAGCTTGAACGCTGAACTCCTGATCGGTAGCCTGATCGCTGACGACCGCGAATTCGGGTTCATCTTCGACAGGCTCGCCTGCAGATGGCCATGGCGCCGCGGATGCGGCTTCGACTGGAATCTCTTCGGAAGCCGTTTCCGCCACTTCGGAATCGAGTTCGGTAATCTCGGGAGCCGATGAGCGCTGTTCATAGCGCGTGGCGAGTTCGCCGTAGCGAGTGGCTTCTTCGGGATATCCTGCATCCGAATAGACGCTCTGCAAAGTGCGGCAGCAGACGCCGGCTTCGGCGAAGCGGGTGGCGCGGGTGTGCAGCGCGGCGAGGCGCTGGTTCAGGCGAAGATCGGTTGGCGCCTGTGGAAGCGCGGCCAGCAACGGGCCCAGGGCTTTGCTGGGCATGTTGTAGGAGATGAAAAGTTCGGCGTCAGTAAGAGCCGAGCGAACCGCGAGCGCGACTGCGTCAGGATAATGCTGGTGAATCGAGGGAGACGTGGCCTCAAGCTCGTCGACGATAACTGCGGCCTCTTCGGCCGAGATCAGTCTCTCCGCGGCGGGCCCGCCGAGCTGGCTTGCCACCTGCTGATAATTCTGCATGTGCAGAGGATTGCCGGGCTCCATGGAAGCGAGCTTTTGATAAAGATCGCGAGCGCGCGGAAGGTCGCCGGCTTGAACCGAGGCGTGAGCCAATAGCTCAATCACTTCCGTGAGATGGGTAGATTCGCCGGCTTTCTGGAAGAGATTGAGAAGCTTTTCGAGCGATGCCGGATTGTCGCGGACGTGGCCGATGATCGTGTGCAGGTTCTTGAGAACCCTGTCGGAGTCTTCGGCGAGAAGTCGATCGGAGTGCTGGTCGTAAACCTGGAGCGCATTCTCGTGTTGTCCGGCTTGCATGAGCGCGTCGGCGAAGGTGGAGATCGAGGCCAGGTCGTTGTGGATTGTGAGCAGCTTGCTGGCCAGCGTCCCCGCATCGGAAAGGCGACCGCCCTTTAGGAATGCTTTGAGGAGGTCGCGCAGGCCGTCGGGATTGGAATCGAGATCGGAAACCTTCTGCAGGCACTCGATGGCGGCTTCGGCGTCTCCGGCTTCGAGCAGGTTGCGGCCTTGCATCAAGAGCGCATAGCTGTTGCCAGGGTCGAGCGTCAACATCCGCTGCAGGACTTCTTCGGCGGCGCTGAGTGAACCTTTCGCGCGCAAGGTTTCTGCTGCGGCCGAGAAAATCTGCCATGCGTCGTTCTTTTTGCCGAGGCGGATGTAGACTTCCGCGAGGCGCACGCGCATGTTGGTGTTTTCCGGATCCATTTCCAGAATTTTCTGGAAGATGCGGACCGCGTTATCGAGTTCGTTGGCCTTGAGAAACTCTTCGGCGACTTGCAGGTACTGGGCGCGGGCGTCGTTGAAGAGTCCCTGCTGGGTGTAGAGTTCGGCCAGCTTTAGCACGCTTTCAAGCGAGGGCTTGAGCTTGCTGATTTTTTTGTACATGGCGATGGCCTTGACCGTGAAACCTTGCGTGGCATAGGCATCGCCTACGGTCTTGAAACATTCGGTGGCTTTGTCGGCTTCGCCGAGGCGCGAGTAGAGGTCGCCGATGGTGTTGGTGACGGTAAGGTCTTTGGGGTCGTTTTTGCTGACCTTCTCGTACTCGCTGATGGCGTTCTGAATCTTGCCCTGCTGGACATACTTCTCCGCAGCGCTGAGAGCCTTCTGTTTGTTGAAGCCGAAACCGAACGCCATATGAGTAACGAACTCCAGACCCTGGTCTGACTGCGAAAGCTTACCGATCGAGTCCCGAAGTGCTGTCCGGGAGGAATGTCCGGTGGCCAATCTCCTTTCGAGAGATGGCCGGTTGGACAAAGGCAATTGTACGGCTGGAGGGAAGGAATCGTGTGGTTACCAAGGGTTACCAAAAGGGAGTGTACGAATGGGGTTACTTAGGGAATCAAGAGCAGCGCAGATTTCAGAGGGCGTGGATTCTTAGTTGGCTGAAAATTCATCCCTGTGCGACAGCGGCTGAAGCCGCGCTCTAGGTTTGGCGGTAGTTACGGCATCGCTGAAGCGATGCCCTGATACGAATCCTGAGTCCTTCGGCAAACTGTTCGGGCTTAGCGATTTATGATTCGTATCAGGGCACGGCTTCAAGCCGTGCCGCAAAGGCCGGTACATGGTCCGGATTTTTAGCTCTGGCCTTCCAGCAGAATTGCGGCATGAAAGGCGCTATGGGGCGCGGAGGAGCGGTCGTGTAAGCTTCCGCTGCAGGAGAAATCGCCATATGACCTGGATTCGAACCATCCCAAAATCCGAAGCTGACGAAAAGCTGTTGCAGGCCATCGAAGCCGAGCGCGCCCTCTATCCCAAAGAATACGCCGATCCGGTCCATCTCGATCCCTCAGGCGCGTCTTCGATTGTCGCGTCGCACACGCTGATTCCGGAGGCGCTCCATCATGCGTTCGCAACCTTTGGAGCGCTCATGTCGCCGGAGTTGC
>Ga0208690_1000071_pt1 | contig 23817 bp, 20 predicted proteins | sample June2015DPH_16_1_2_FD_184712 | JGI IMG/M metagenome (GOLD analysis project Ga0208690, IMG submission 184712) | Peatland microbial communities from SPRUCE experiment site at the Marcell Experimental Forest, Minnesota, USA - June2015DPH_16_10... | ecosystem: Environmental > Terrestrial > Soil >...
GTTCGTACTGCTCGAGTGCCAAGCCCCTGCCGAGGTCTGTCGCGCCCGGCTGAGCCGTCGACCCCCGGGTGTGAGCGACGGACGCCCCGCCATGTTCGAACCCTTCGCTGCGTCGTTCGAGCCGATCCGGGAGCTCGCTCCCGCCGAACACGTGGTCGTGGACACGACGGAAACGTTGGAACATACGCTCGACATGCTGCGCACTCGACTGCGCGCCGCTTCGTGACGGAGGGCCCCAGCCGCCCGGTGCTGCGGATGCCGTTCGATCGTGGCGCGCGAGCAGCCACCGGCGGTCCGCGCGATCGGTCTTACGCCGATCGCGCGGCGTCGACCCAGTGGACCACGAAGACGGCGCCCGGGGCCGCGTCCTCGACCCCGATCCAGCCGCCGTGAGCCTCGACGGCGAGCTTGCAGAACGCGAGCCCCAGCCCGTGACCGGTCCGAGCCGTCCGCCCCTCGTCGGCCTCGAGTCGGACGAATGGGTCGAAGATGCTCTCGCGCATCTTCGCAGGAACGCCCACTCCGGCATCGGCCACTCGAATCTCAGTCGCGCCGGCTTGCTGCCCGCTCGTCACACGGACGACGGAGCCCTTCGGCGCATGGCGAATCGCGTTCTCGATGAGGTTGGCGAGCGTGCGGCGGAGCAAGTCCTCGTCGGCGCGGACGTGACGGATGCCGAGCGCCACGTCGACGCTCACGCGCCGCTCGGCGGCCGCGCCCTCGAGCTCCCCGGTCACGGCCTCCAGAAGGGCGCCGAGATCGACGTCCGAGCGCTTTGCGACCAGCTTGCCCTCGTCGGCTTTGCTGATGTCGAGCAGGTTGAGAATCATCCGGTTGAGCTGCCGCGCCGAGCTGCGGATTTGCGCAGCGGACTGCCGGCCCCCGTCGCGCAGGGTGGGGTCTCGCAGCAGGACCTGGGCATGCAAATCCATCGCGTTGACATGATTTTTCAGGTCGTGGACGACGAAAGCCGTCAGCCGCTCCTTTTGCAGCTGCAGGCGCAGCAGGTCGTCGCGCTGGTGCTTGATGAGATCGAAGTGTTCGCGCAGCTCGACCCCCATTCGGCGCAGTTTCAAGACCGTTTGCACGCGAGCGATGAGCTCCGCCGGTCGAACGGGCTTGGTCAGGAAATCGTCACCACCCGCCCGCAACGCGCGATCGAACGTGTCCACGTCGCGCAGTGCCGTGAGAAAGAGCACGGGGATGGTCGCGCCCTCCGGACGCGCGCGGATCTGCTCGCACACCGCGAAACCGTCGATCTCGGGCATTCGAACGTCCAACACGACACAATCCGGCCGCTCTCGATCGAACGCCGCGATCCCCTCTGCGCCTCCGGTCGCGGTCACGACCCGATACCCCTCGTCCTCGAGCGTGTGCCGAGCCAGCAGACGATTCGCCTCGTTGTCGTCGACGACCAGAATCAGCTCCGGTGCGTTTGGGGCGGTCGACATGGGACGGGGGACGGGTGCGGCCATCGCGCGCGCGATCCGGCTGTACCGGGCCCAAGTGGCAGGCTGCCGGGACCGCTGCTCGACGTCAAGGGCCGCACCCGGAAGGGGTCCTTCGAGCGACCCGCCTCGGCGGCAAGGTTTATCCCTCTCGGCCCCTTTGGACACTCGACCGCGAAGGGCCCGCCGCCTTTAGGTTCGATGATTGGGACAACACGCGTGCACGGTCGGCGAGCCGGCGTCCGCCCAGGCTTGGCTCACGTGCACGATCTGCAGCAGGCCCAAGGCGACCATGGCCGCGCCCGCGGCCACGCGCACCATCCGGACGCGAGCCATGCGTGCGATGGCCGCGCCGGCGGAACCCATGGCCATGAGCATGGGCAACGTGCCCACTCCGAAGGCCGCCATGGTCGCCGCCCCCCCGAGCGCCGAGCCGCTGGTCACGGCGGCGGCCAACGCCGCGTACACGAGCCCGCACGGCATCCATCCCCACACGAGGCCGAGCGCCCATGCCGACAGAGGGTGCCGAATCGGCACGAGGCGCTGGGCGGCCGGAGCGATGCCGCGCCAAACCGGCGCCGCCGCCCGCTCCACCCATCGAAGGGCGCGAGACACCCCGGCGATGTACAAGCCGACGGCCAACATCATCAGAGCGGCGGCGAGACGCAGCGTCAATTCCGCGTGCCATAGCAACCCGAGAGCCGCCAAAGACGAACCGAGCCCCCCGGCCACCGCGCCCGCCCCGGCGTAGGACGAAATGCGGCCCGCGTTGTAGCTCAAGAGGTAGGGCAGCTGAGCGGCAAACCGCCGCCGCCTCGCCAAGGGCAGGGCCGAACACGTCATCGCGACGACCCCGCCGCACATCACGACGCAATGCGTGCTGCCCAGCAGGCCCATGACCAGAGCCGAGGCGAGGAGCACCGCGCTCATCCCGACGGCCCGAGGAACATGCCGCTCACGACGACCGGACGACCGGACCCGTCATCTCGCGAGATGCGAATGCGAAACGGAAGGTCCGATCGAAATCGGTGGCGCGAGACGGACAGGAAAACCGGTATTCGCACATCGGACAGGGACGAAACACGAGGCGTGGGAATCGAGACGAGGGCGCGCATCGCGTCTTCGGCTTCGACGTCGATGCGGTAGCGTTGCTCGCTCGCGCGCTTGTTGACCAGGTGCAGCTGCACCGCTTCGCGCACCTCGTCGCCTTCGACGACGAACGGCTCACCGGGCAGGCGCAAGAGCGTGGCTTCGAAGTCGTTGCGGCCGCGAATCGCCACGAGCGCGACGACGGCACCCAAAACGAGCAGCGCCGCATAGAAGACCAGGCGCGGGCGCACCAGCCTTCGGCGACGGCCGGCGAGCCCCTCTTCCGAGTCGTAACGGATGAGACCCCGGGGGCGTCCAAGCTTGCCCATGATGTCGTCGCACGCGTCGATGCACGCCGTGCACGCCACGCACTCCAGCTGAGTGCCATTTCGAATGTCGATGCCCGTTGGGCACACCACGACGCAGCGCTTGCAGTCGACGCAATCGCCGGCCCCCGCGGTCGCCTTCTTGCCGCGCGGCTCGCCCCGCCGTCTGTCGTAGCCGATGACCCACGAGTGCTTGTCGAGCAGCGCAGACTGCAATCGCCCGTACGGACACAGAACGACGCAAAGCTGCTCTCGAAACCACGCGAAGTTCAAGTAGAAGACCGCGCTCATGGCCAGCACCCACCCGAAGGCTTCGGGGTGCGCGGAGGGCCTCTGGCGCACCATACGCAACGTGGCCGGGAGCGACGCAAAATAGCTCAGAAAAATGTGAGCCACGATCACCGCTCCGATCGCGTAGAGCGCGTGAGTCGCCACTTTTCGCGCGATCTTCTCCGCGTTCCACGGCCCGCGGTTGCGGCGAATTCGCTCCTCGCGCGGTCCCTCGATCCAGCGCTCGACACGCCGAAAGACGCCCTCGAGAAACACGGTCTGGGGGCATGCCCATCCACACCAAACTCGGCCGGCGACGGCCGTGGCGACCACGAGAGCGAACCCGATGCCCGTCAGCAAGAAAAACAGCAGCCACGTGTCTTGCGCATTGAACGTCGTCCCGAACAGATAGAGAGCGCGCGCATCCACGTCGACGAACAGGGCCGGATGACCGCGGACTCGAAGCCAGGGCAGCGCCGCCCACAGCGCGATGAGCGCGGCGTAGACGAGGCTCCGGGCACGCTGAAACCGGCCATGCACGTCGGCCGGTTGAATCGCATGGCGCCGGCCGTCCGAAGGCAACGAGGCGGAGGACCAATCGGGAGCGTTGGCGAGGGGCAGAGGCGTCCGGCCGGCGCTCATTGGGCCGCAAGCTCGCCTTGCGGCGCTTTGCCTCCCGGCACGTTCGTGTCTTTGATGGACAAGACGAATGCGACGAGCGCTTCCACTCGATCGTCGCCGAGCTGTGGCCCCCAAGCGGGCATGCCTTTGCTCGGAACACCACCGGACACCGTCCGGAACACATCCATGGGAAGGCTGCCGTGCAGCCAATAGGCGTCGGTCAAGTTGGGGCCAATGTTGCCGCCCCCGTCGACCCGATGGCAGGGAGCGCACGTGCTCGTGAAGGTCTCCCTTCCCTTGGCCAGTGTGGCCGGGTCTTTGGACAGCGTAACGAGAAGCGCGTCATCGATCGTGCCGCGCGATCGGGCGCGCTCGGCGTCGGCCGCCCGCTCGGCCGCGATCTCTTTCGCGTACGCCTGCAGAGGCGTTTCGATCGCGTCGAACCGTCGTCCAAACCAATAGATGAGTGCAAATACCACGGCGCCGTACAGCGTGAGCTGCCACCAGAGCGGCAGCTTGTTGTCGTGTTCGACGATGTCGTCGTAGACGTGAACCCGCTCGCGAGCGGACCCGTCAGTGTCGCTCACGGCGAACCTCGCCTTCGAGGGGCATCCGCGCCGCATCCGCCATCTCTTCGGCGGACCGGGTCAGCACGCGAACGGCGGCGACGACCCAGATGCCGAGAAAAGCAAACATGGCGACAAGCGGTAGGAGAAGCAGTGGAGAATGCTGCAGGAGCTCGTTGTGCATGAGAGTCCTTTGGGTCGGTTCTTACTTTGCGATGGACACGGCGGCGCCCGGTCCTCGCAGCGGTTGGGGGTGGACGCCGAGGCGTTGCAAGTACGCGATGAGCGCGACGATCTCGGATTTCGCATCGACGTTGGCGGCGCCGTCGTCTTGCAGGTTCTTCGCAATGTCCCGACCTTGCGCCTCGGCATCGGCACGCGCGTCCGCGAGATCTGCGGCGCCGTAGGGAACGCCGACCGAGCGCATGGCGCGCATCTTGGTCTCGGTCCGCGACAGATCGACTTCATCGCTCGCGAGCACGAAGAAGGGCGGCATGTTGGACCCGGGCGAGATCGCGCGCGGGTCCATCAAGTGCCGATAGTGCCAAAGGCTCGGATACTTGCCGCCCTCGCGCGCCAGATCGGGTCCGGTGCGCTTGGATCCCCACTGAAACGGGTGGTCGTAAGTCGACTCCGCCAACGTCGACGGATCGCCGTAGCGGCGGGTCTCGAAGGCGAAGGGTCGAATCATCTGCGAGTGGCACGTGTAGCAACCCTCTCGCACGTAGACGTCCCGACCTTCGAGTTCGAGAGCCCGGTAGGGCTTGGTCTCGGCCGCGATGGACGCGTCGCTCGGAGTGACGAGCAAGGACGGCACGAGCTCCGCGATCCCGCCGGCGAGCACGGCGATCACCGCAAAGGAGGTGAAGTAGAGCGCCCGCCCCTCCAGGATCCGGTGCCAATGCGGTTTGTTGCGGTCCATAGCCAGCCGGATCGCGATCGTTCCGAGGATGGCCGTCACGACCGCGACCGTTGCCAACAGGATGCTGGCCTCGTTGTTCACGACGGCCATCGACGCCGCGAGAACCGACACGAGGGCGATGAGAATCACCGGCTTGCCGAAGAGAACCTGTTCCCAGGGGGCCTCCGGGACCCGGGAGCGGGCTACCGTCACCGTGACCTCGCCGTCGACGGCGTGGCCCGCGAGAGCGGTGCGGGCCAGGTTGTAGGCCATCGCGATCATGCCGATGAGGTAGATCGATCCGCCGGTCAGCCGCATCCAGTACATCGGGCGAATCGCGTTGAGCGTCTCGACGAAGTTGGGGTACGTAAGCGCCCCTTGCGCGTCGGTCGCGCGCCACATCAGACCCTGGGTGATTCCGCTGACCCACATCGAAACGACGTACAGCAGAATGCCGAACGTGCCGACCCAAAAGTGCGCGTCCGCGAGCCTTCTCGACCAGAGCTCGCGGCCGTACAGGCGCGGCACCATCCAGTAGAACATCCCGGCCGCCATGAAGCCGTTCCACCCGAGCGCACCGGCGTGCACGTGACCGATGATCCAGTCGGTGTAGTGGGCCAGCCCGTTGACCGCCTTGATTGAGAGGACAGGTCCCTCGAAGGTCGCCATGCCGTAGAAGGTCACCCCGGCCGCCATGAACTTGAGAACGGGGTCTGTGCGGACCTTGTCCCAGGCTCCCTTGAGCGTCAAAAGGCCGTTGAGCATTCCGCCCCAGCTCGGCGCCCAAAGCATCACGCTGAACACCATTCCCAGCGTCTGCGCCCAGTCGGGCAGCGCCGTGTTGAGAAGGTGATGGGGCCCGGCCCAGATGTAGACGAAGATGAGCGACCAAAAGTGAATGACGCTCAACCGATAGGAGTACACAGGCCGGTTGGCCGCCTTCGGCAGGAAGTAGTACATGATGCCGAGCACGGGCGTCGTAAGGAAAAACGCGACCGCGTTGTGCCCGTACCACCACTGAACCAGAGCGTCCTGGGCGCCGCCGTAAATGGAATAGCTCTTGAAGCCGGAGACGGGGACCGACAGCGAATTGACGACATGCAAAACGGCGACGGTCACGATGGTGGCGATGTAAAACCAGATCGCCACGTACAAGTGCTTTTCGGCGCGCCGGGCCAGGGTCCAGAAGAACTGGATGGCAAACACGATCCACACCACCGCAATCGCGATGTCGATCGGCCACTCCAGCTCTGCGTACTCCTTGCCCTGCGTCAGGCCGAGCGGCAGGGTAATCGCCGCGGCGACGATGATGAGCTGCCAACCCCAGAAGTGAACCTTGGCCAGCAGATCGCTCGGGAGCCGGGCTTTGACCAGCCGCTGGGTCGAGTAGTAGATGCCCGCGAAGATCATGTTGCCGACGAAGGCGAAGATCACCGCGTTCGTATGCAGCGGTCGCAAGCGACCGTACGTGAGGTAGGGGGGCAGATTGGCCTGCCAGAACGCCAGCTGCAGTGCGATGATCGCACCGACCAGCATTCCGACGATGCCCCAGATCACCGAGGCGGCGACGAACCAGCGAGCGATCGAGTCGTTGTAGACGATGCGCCGTGTCTCGAACTCGACTGGATGGTCGAGCGGCGTGGATTCAACCGTCACCGGTGCGCTCATTTCTTCTCGTCCTCCAGGGGCAACAACGCGAGTCGGTCGGCATGATCGAAGTCGCGCTGGCGGCAGGTGAACGCAAAGAGCAGCACCGAACCAACGACGAGCATCAGGCTGACGAACACTTGCAGCGTCACGACTTCCACAGCGAACTCCTTGGCGAGAGCGCAACCAGCGTGGCCGCAATCGTCGTCAGTGAGCTCAGAGGCATGAGCACCGCGCATGCCAGCGGCGCCATACGCCCCGCGAGCGCAAAACCGACGGTCAGAACGTTGTAGGCGAGGGCGATCCCGAGGTCGACGCGCACGACCTGCGCCAGGGCGCGAGAAGTGCGCAGCGCCAGTCGGATCGGCGCGAGTCCGGGCGTTACGAAGAAAAAGTCCGCTCGCGCAGGCACGAAGGGGCGGTCGACGGCGGGCGTACCCGACACGTACGCCCGGTCGATGGCGAGCGCGTCGTTGACGCCATCGCCCACGAACAGGGTGTCCTGCCGATCCACGCGATCGAGAAAGCGGGCCTTGTCCTCGGGGCTCTGATCGCCGATGCACCGGCGCTCGGCCATGTGGCTGGCACGGCCGGCGGCATCGACGCGGGCCTGAGCGTCTCCGCTCAAGAGCCACACTTCGTATCTATCGCGAACCAGCGCACCCACTTCACGGGCGGCATCCGGACGCAGGCGCTCGGTGGTGGCAAAGCGAGCCAGAAGCTCGCCGTCGACGCCGAAGGCGACGTCGAAGGCGACGTCGGAGCAGGCCCCAGGGGCCACCCACGAGAGCCGTCCCAGCCGAAAGCGCCGGCTCGAACAGACGAGCTCCACACCCAGGCCGGGGAATTCGACCACCCGCGCGCCGGCGTCGAGGGTCGCGGCGTCGGCGTCGAGGACTTCGCGGATCGCTTGACTCTTGGGATGTGCGCTTCGACCGACGAGATCGTACAGGGCCTGACGCGACACGGAATCGAGCGCCTGCGCGGCCTCGGGGTTGGCAACCTCCAACGCGCCGGTCGTGAGGGTTCCGGTCTTGTCGAAGACGATGCGTCGGACGGATCGCGCGCGATCGAGAAAACCCGCCTGCCGAACGAAGAGGCCGCGCCGGCGCAACCCCGCCTGCACGATTTCGTACGCGAGCGGAGTCGCAATTCCGAACGCGCACGGGCATGTCACGATGAGGATCGACGTCGTGACGCTCAGGGCACGCGCGATGTCTCGCGTGGCGACGTACCAGGCTACGAAGCCGAGGATCGCGATGCCCAGCACCCCCAGCACGTAGAACCGTGCGAGCCGCTGCCACCACGCCGACGTCCGCGCGGCATCACTCCCTCGCCGTTCGGGCTGACGAAGCAACGCGCGGAGCGGCGACGCCGCGAACGCGGCGAGCGCGGTCAGTGTGCAGGCTTCGGTCCCTGCGGCAAAGGCCCCGGCCGGAACGATCTGTCCCGCTGTGTAAGCGCGGGGCATGCTCTCGCCGTTGATCCAGTCGAGCGAGAACCAGGCGTTCGGAGCCTCCAACCGGGCGTCCACGGCCAGCAAATCGCCCGGAGCGAGCAACAGCGTGTCTTCTGCGGCGATCTCCGCGCAGCGCGTGAGCCGAACCCGTCCACCGACGATGCGCCGTGCGAGAAGGCTATCGGTGCCGTCGCTTGCGAGCAGCCAGGCTCGGTTGCGCTCGACGACCCGTTCCTGAAGCCACCGCCCGACGAGCATGAGGGCGATGAACACGTTCAACGTGTCGAAGTACGCCCCTGCCGATCGCCGAGTCACGTACGAATGGATGGAACCGGCGAAGGCGAGCGCGATGCCGAGCGCGATAGGCAAATCGAGGTGAATCAGACGCTGACGCAGAGCCTGGAGAGCGGAGCGAAAGAATACGGAGCCCCCCACCGCGACCGCCACGGCGCCCAGCGCCAGGTTGAGGGTGGTAAACAGCGAAAAGAGGGGCCCCTGGTCGAGCCCGGCATAGATGGCGATGCCGAAAATCATCGAGTTCATCGCGACGGCCGCGCAGATGCCCATACGCCAGACCAGATCCTGCGACCGGGGGGGCGACCGCTTCGACGGTGGCCCGAAGAGGTAGCCGAACCGTTCGACGCTCAAGACGAACGCGCGCAGGTCGAAATCCGGACGAACGATGAGATCGACACGCCCGAGCGAGGGGTTGATCAGAACGTTCTCGTGACCCTCTTGGCGGGCAAACATTTGCTCGATGAGCCACACGCATCCCACGCAGTGCAGGCCTTGCACGTCGAGCGTGACGCGCGCGTGGCCCTGGGCGGCCCGCACCTCGTCCTCGACGTGCTCGAGCCACTTCGTGTCCCGCCGGTCGGCGCGCGTCGGCGGAGGCGCCGCCCCGCGTGCGCCACCCAGGGCATAGTAGCGATCGAGCCGCTCGTGGCGCAGGAGAGCATGCACGGCTTCGCAGCCGGGGCAGCAAAAATCACTCCGAGCTCGGGCGTCCAAGGACAGTCCGCAGTGAAGGCACGCCCCGGGGCCGCACGGCATGGAGTCTGCGGCGAGGACCACGGTGGGGATTCGCTGACGGTCGGATTGTCCTGCAGAGTCCGGCTGCCCGGTCCGAACACCCCGGCTCAGCCGGCGCCCTCGGCAGGCGGCGTCGCGCCGGCCAAGGCCTCGTCTTTTTGCCGCCCGTGGACGGTCAGCACCGGGCAGCCGGCCCATCTCACAACGGTTTCGGCAACGCTTCCGAGCAAGGCTCGGGGCAGACCGTGCCGGCCTTGGGTACCCATGACGATGAGATCCGCGGCGATGCTTTCCGCCACCGCCTGGATGTCCTTGGTTGGCGTGCCGCGCCGAAGGATCCCGCCGATTTCGACGTCGACCGCCCGGGCCCGCGCCATGAGGCCATCGAGGGCGTTTTGTGCCGCACGTGCGACCGCCGATTCGAATTCAAAGGTTGCCACCATCGAGTCGGGAAAACCGTAGGACGGGCATTCGTAGACGTGCAGGACCGTGATCGTTGCGCCCAACCTGCCGGCCAAGGCGATCGCGTAACCGAGAGCACACTCGGCCGGCTCGCCGAAGTCGTGCGGCACCAGGATCCGACGAATCTCGGGAGTCAAGGTCATGCCCGCGGGGCCGATGCAACGGCCCGGCCATCGCCACTCGGCCCGAGTAGGACCGCGAGCGCGCGCAACGCATCGACGGATGTAAAGATGCCGGCGACGTGGCCGTGGTCTACCACGGCGACGCATCCGTACTTGTGCTGCGCCATCTCGGCCGCCACCTCCGCCAACGGCACGTCGGGGGCAACGGCGTACACCTCGGTCGACATGGCCTCTTCGACCGTGACCGTCGATGGATCGACGTCGCGCAGCGTTTCGACGAAGAGCACGTCGCGCTGCGAGAGCACTCCGACGATTCGTCCGCCATCGAGCACCGGAAGATGTCGGACGTCGTGAGCGCGCATCCGCTCGAGTGCAGTCGACAACGACTGGGTGCGGCCGATCGAGTGCGGCGAGAGGGTCATGAAATCGCGTATGGGGCAGTGCAGGTCATGCCTGGTCATGGCGATCGACACAGCAAGGATGCGGCCATCCGAAGGCGCAGGCACTCCCAATGGCCAGTGCAGCGCACGGGATGCGCGGGGCCGCAAATCGTGCACACGCGACTCGACACGCGCGACACCCCGTATCGATCTTCCGCGCGGCGATCCGGCGCGACTCGTTGCCGCCGGAGACGTATGGACGCGAGCCGATGCCGAGGCGCTGATCGACAAGGGCGCGAGCGCCGTCGCCGTCGGGCGCGCCGCCATCGCGAATCCGGACTGGGCTTCGCGCGTCGGCCAACCCGAGTGGGTTCCTCGACGTCCGCCGCTCATTCGAGCCGAGCTCGTCGCGCGGGGTCTGAGTCCTGCCTTCGCCGAAATGATGCGCCGATGGAAGGGCTTCGTCGCGGACTAATCGGCGCGCCAGCACGGGCCTCGGGGCGCCGAAACTCGCGGCCGTTGTGTCCAACCGGCCACGCTCCGGGCAGCAGGTACTCCAGCTCGAATGCCAACGGTCAGGCCGCGCCCGCCAGTACGCGGTCAGAGACCGCACGCCCATCGCCACGTGTCGGCCGCTCAGCTTGCCGAGAGCGCGCTTCACAACGCACGCTGCGAATGGTGCATCGAAGGACGCAGTGAGCTACGCCACCTCGAGACCGCCGCGCCCGCGGCCCCTGAAAGCCTGAGAGCATGAACCTGCTGATCCTTGGCGCGTCAAAGGGGACCGGAGCGCTCGCCGTACGCGCGGCACTCGACAAGGGTCACCGCGTGACGGCGTTCGCACGCAACCCACAGAAGCTCGCGCTGGAGCATCCGCAGCTCCAGAAGGTGGTCGGCGATTTCCATCAAGCGGCGTCGGTGGCCGCGGTGGTGCCCGGGCACGATGGGGTCATCGTGACGGCCTCGGCGACCAGCCTCGGCGCCTTCAAACAAAACCCCCGCTACTTCTCCCAGGGAACCGGCTACACCATCGACGCCATGAAGAGCGCTGGGGTAAGGCGTCTGGTGGTACTGAGCGCCCTCGGTGTCGGAGACAGCCGGTCGCTTTTCAATCCGGTGATCCGGGCGATCGTGATCGACTGGCTGCTCAAGGTGGCCTTTGAAGATCACGACCGACAAGAGGAGCAGGTGCGAGCGAGCGGCCTGGATTGGGTCATCGCGCGTCCGGGTCGCCTCTCGAACCGCCCCGCAGGTCGACGGTATGTCAAGAAGACGGCCATCGAATCGGTGCCGGGGTCGATCTCGCGCGCCGACGTAGCCGACTTTCTCGTTCAGGCCTGCGAGGTACCCACCTGGGTGGGGCACGCGGTGCAGCTCGGCGGCTGACGCGGACGCCTATCGCGGGCTCCCTCCGCCTTGCCTGCCGTCAGACCACGCTCCCGGGCCCCATGGTATGGGCGCGGTCTGCCCGTGGTGAGCCCGGCGGGGTCCTGCGAAGCTGAAGGCTCGCGCGAGATCGTCAGTCGTCCAGATAAAACGGTGTGTTCACGACGACGACCCGCGGGCCGCCGCGGAGGCGGAGCAGACTGCGGAGCACCGCGCCGCGGTTGTTGTGCAGAAATGCGTGGTAAAAGCGATGGACGACCAGGTCCGGAACGATGACCACGATGTCTCGGTCCGGGTGGCCGTCGCGAAGCTGTAGGACGTAGTCCACGAGTGGGGCGAAGAACTGCCGGTACGTCGATTTGCGCAAGATGAGTTGCGGAGGCGGAAAGCCGGCGGCGCGCGCCGGCCCGGCAACCAGTTCCTCCCAGACGGCGGTCAGCTCCGAGATCGTGCTGTCCTGAGTCAGGATGTGCAGCGCGCGCACGTCCGGCGAGAGCTCCAACGCGAAGCGAAGTCCACGGCTCGTCAGCTTGCTCCACGACTGCACGGGTACGAGCACGATGGGCGGCTCTGCTTTCGACAGAACCAGGGGCTCATCGTCGGCCACTTGCTTCGCGACAGACCGGTAATGCCGGTTGATCCGCGCGAACAGCAGCACGACCAGGGGCACCACGATGACGGCCAGCCAAGCTCCTTCCATGAACTTCGAGACCACCACCACGACGAGGGTGATTCCTGTGGCCACGGCACCGACCGCGTTGATCCAGAGCGAGTGATGCTTCGCCGGCCTTCCGACTCGCCGCCAGTGCTGCACCATGCCCGCCTGCGAAAGCGTGAAGGCCAGGAACGCCCCAATGGCGAAGAGCGGGATGAGCCGATCTGTGACGCCACCGAACGCGACGAGAAGCGCCGCCGAGAAGAGCGACAGGACAATGATACGAAAAGACCAGGCGCCGGCCACGCGTCGCGAACGTGTCGGGCAGGAACCGATCGACGGCGAGGACCCGGCATAGCCGCGGAAAGTCGGCGAAGCTCGTATTGGCAGAGAGCGCGAGAACGGCGACGACCGAGCCCATCGTCACGTAGTAGAAGGCCCCCCGGCCCGCCACCGCGGCCGTCAGCTGCGAAAGGATACTCTGGTACCCGTCACCCCCCGGCTCGGTCGCGCCAATGGCGTACGCGCGGCAGAGAAGGGCGATGCCTCCGAGGAGGGCCACGAGGATGGCGATGATGCTGGTGAGCGTCCACTCCGCATTGCGGATCGTGGGAGCCTTGAAGATGGGCACCCCGTTGCTGACCGCCTCGACGCCCGTCATGGCGGTGCAGCCGCTCGAGAACGCGCGCATGAGCAGCCAAAAGCTCACAGTCGTCGTGGGCGCGGCCAACGCCGGCAGGGGCGTCACGGGCACTGGATGACCGCCTGCGAGGCCCGCCTTGACCCCTCCGATGAGGATGACGGCGGCGAGGGTGGCGACGAAGAGGTACGTCGGAAGAAGGAAGGTCAGCCCCGATTCGCGCGTACCCCGGAGATTGACGATCGTCAGCAGCACCAGAATCGCGAGGCACAGCGGCAACGTGAACGGCAGAAGCGATGGGGCCGCCGAAACGAGCGCGCCGACGCCCGCAGAGATCCCGACGGCCACGTTGAGCACGTAATCGAGCGCGAGCGCAGCGCCCGCGAGCAGCGCCGCAGGCTGGCCGAGGTTCTCCTTCGCAACCGTGTACGACCCTCCTCCGTTCGGGTACGTCGCGATCGTCTGCCGGTACGAGAAGTACACGATGAGCAGCACGCCGATGATGATCGCGCTGATCGGAAGCACGTAGGCGAGGCCGAGCACGCCTACGGGCAGCAGCAGCGTGAGCGCCGCCTCCGGCCCGTACGCTGCGGAAGAGAGCGCGTCGAGGCCGAGCACCGCTACGCCGGCGACTGGCCCGATCTTCTGTTCCTCTTCGTCGGCAGACGCCAGTCGGCGACCAAAGACCACGTCTCCCAACGTGCGCGCTTTGCCCGCATGCGCCGTGCCCTCGACGACCGTCACGATCGGTGCGCGGGCGGGTCTCGTGGGGTCCGGCGAGGCGTCGGTCATGGTGTCACGGTGACGATGCTAGGGTACGAGGCCGGAGACCGGCCACAGGAACCCGCCGATGACCGACCTGCACCGGCACAGTACTTCGACAACGGCGGCGGTGGGCCGGCCGTCATGGGTCTGGCCTGGTTTGGCTCTGCCGCAAGGGTTCCCGGCGATCGCCGTTTCGACGGGCGCGCTGCCTCCGTTCTCGATCGCCGTCGAGGGGTGCGCGTTCTCCGACGCCGCTCCGAGCGCGCAACGCAACGGCGGCGTTCTGCTGCGCTCGGCATGACCCCGCGGCCGTGGCTCGTCTTCCCCCACCCCCGTTCGGTCAGGCTGGACCGGCCGCCCCCCAGCCCCATGGTTCGCGATGCTCGCGTGCGGCGGCGCCAGGTCGTCGGCCGTGCGGCAAAACGAGAATTCGGTCGGGCCAAACGCCGACCGGGTCAGTTCCCCTGATAGTTTTCCCAGAGCCAGATCAGGCCGGCCGGCATGACTTCATTTCTCGCGTTGTGGTCGCAGTGCCCCGCCCCAAGCGCGTAGATGAAGCGGTAGTGATTGCCTTTGGTCATGAGGGCGGCCGCCATGTTTTGATTGGCAATGACCCAGTTGCTGTCCGACGTCGCAGGTGTGGTGGAGCCGTTGTCGTTCTGGCCCACCTCCAGGAACACCCGTAAGTCCGGTCTCAAGGGCGCGGCCGTGATCAAACTCGGGTACTCCCAGGCGCCCTCCGGGTAGGCCGCGGTCTTCTGGATCGCCACGTAGGACCCCGAGAACGAGAATACGCGATTGAAGTCTCCGAACCAGGCCAGACCCATGACAGCGGGCCCACCGGAGCTGCATCCGTACCCGCCGCGCCCGTTGGGATCGCTCGTGAGCGCGAAGTTCGGGTACTTGGCCTTGAGCGCGGCGTTCGACAGCACGGCGGGAAGGACTTCTGTGGTCACGAACTCCCAATAGGCGCTGGAAACCGTGTCGTACTCGTAGCTGCGCTCGCTATTCGGATAGACGTTCGGGCCGTTTTGAATGCCAATCACCACGAGCGGGGGAACATGGTTGGGGGGCGGCGAACCGGCCAGATCCTGGACCACCGTTTGAATCGACGCGTAATACCCGTCCGATGTGACCATGAACGGCGATTCGGTTCCGTCCACGTACTGTGCGGGAACCCAGACCTGGATCTGACGCGTGAAGGTTATCGGAGGGGTAAAATAACTCCCATTGTAGATTTTACTGTCTGCAGAAGACATGGTGAAACTGGTCGTGAAGCCCGCCGGAGCACCGGGGTCCAGCGTCAAATAAGGCGAGGGCGTATAGGTCGGCCCGACCATGAATTCGCCGTCCCCGACACTGGTGTCCGTATCGTCATCGCCTCCGTCAGGACCCAAGACTCCGACGTTTGCGCCACCGCCACCGTCGGAAGCGGACGCACTGCTCGACGCGTCGGCGGCGGTTTGGGCCGTTCCGGCGTCACCGACACCGCCGCCGGTTGCCGAGCTGGCAGCGGTTCCCGTGCCCCCACCGGTCCCCGTGCCGCCAGACGTACTTCCGGTTCCGGAAGTCGCCCCGCTACCTCCGCCTCCGGACGACGAGGCCGCGGCCGTGGTGTTCGCGCCGGTGGCGACGGCGTTGCCGGGGCCGGTCTGTCCGCCGGTCCCTGCAGCGCCGCTGTTGGAGCCGCCAGACGAGCACGCACTCGTGACGAGAGTGCCGATTACCCAGGCCTGAAGAGAAAGAGATCGACCCATGGCATTGACCCTTGCGTGAAACCAAATTTGTCGGCCACTCCCCAATTGAGAGTTCGCTGTAGACTACCACCTGGCACACAAGAGGCCCGGGATTTCGCGCGAGGCTCTCGCGCCCACGCCTGCCGACAGTATGGACGAAAAACTCCACCCGGCATCGGCGACCTTCGCTCCTTCGATTGCGCGCAAACCTGATCGCCGGCCACTGGGGATCGGAGCCCGAGTTCGCCGACGCGAGGCGCCGGCGCATCGTCGTCCCGATCCGCGGCCGCGCGACCGATGCGCTACCCTGTCGCCGTGGTCTGGAACCCCGCGCAGATTGAGCCTCGAACATGGGATGCGGTGATCGCTTTCTACCGCCAGATCGCGGATCAAAACGAGGACTTCAGACCGATGCAAGTCCTTGCCCAGCACATCGCCTCCGGACCGCATGCATGCGCCCTCTCCGGGGCGACGTCGGGAACGGCTCTTCTCGTGGCGCCCCACGGCGTAGACCGGGCGTCCGGCGCCCTGCGGATCGACGTCGACTTCGCCGGAACGATTCGCTTCGTGCGTCAGGGCCGCCCGCCGGCAAAGCCCAGCGTCACCCAGCACTCGACCCCGTTTCTCATCGCTGCCTTCGACGCATTCGTTCGCCGGTCCGAATGGGGATGAAGGTGCGCACCACCCCGTCGAGGTCCTTGCGACATCGGGCGTAGGGGTGCCAGGCGCATGGGCAACGCGTGGTCAAAACGCGACCAAGGCTACTCAAGCGTCGGTCGTCCTTGCAGTCTTCTTGCCTCGAACGCTCCCGCGGACGAGTCCGGCTCGCCCCGCGGGTTGACCCGTTTTCGGAGGCCAAGGATACAGAACCCGACCGCGATGGGGTTTCTTGCACACCTAGGGCATCGGGCGCTCGGCCGAAGCGGCAAGAAAGCGCATGGACTCCGAGGACCTGGCGATCGCGCCGGGCTGCCCCTGGGGTCCCATCCACGGATTCGCATGCCGCCGTCAGGTGGGGTCGTCGCGTTCGCGATCGCCGCCGGCGCCGCCGTATGCAACGCGGCGTCCCCCGCGCTCGCGCAAACGGCCACGGCCGTGACCATTTCGGTGGACGCGACCGCGGCGGGGACCCCGCTCGAGCGGATTTGGGCATTCCACGGGTTCGACGAAGTCAACTACACGACCACCGCGGAAGGTCAGGCGCTGCTCCAAACGCTCGGACAGACCGCGCCGAGCCCCCACATTCGGTCGCATTTCCTGCTCAATACGGGAGACGGAGTGCCCTCGTTCAAGTGGGGCTCGACCAACGTCTACACCGTCGACGCAACGGGTACTCCGATTTACGACTGGACCTTGATGGACGGGATCATGGATACCGTCACCGGCGCGGGCGCCCTGCCGTTTGCGGAGATCGGCTTCATGCCCGAAGCTCTGTCGACGCACCCCACCCCCTACCAGAACTCGGGCATTTACACGCTCGACGGCGGTTGTTTCTATCCACCGACCGATTACACGAAATGGGGGGCACTGATTCAAGCCTGGGCGACGCACTCGAATACCCGTTATCCATCCGTCGCAAGCACCTGGCAATGGGAACTGTGGAACGAGCCCGACATCGGTTATTGGCAAGGCACGTCCGCGGAATACGATGAGCTCTTTGATTATACCGAGTCCGCATTGCATCAGGTGATGCCCACCGCACCTCTTGGAGGTCCCGCGACGTCGGGGGCGGGAGCGTTTTTGACCCAGTTTCTTCAACACTGCGCGACGGGAACCGATGCGGTGACGGGCCAGACGGGCGTACGCCTCGACATGGTGACCTTCCACGCCAAGGGGGGCGTGGCCGTGGCCGGCGGGAACGTCGAGATGAACCTGGGCCACCAGCTCCAACTCCACAGCAACGGCTTCAGCATCGTCGCCGGGTTTCCGCAGTACAAGCAAACGCCCATCGTCATCAGCGAAGCCGATCCCGACGGCTGTGCCGCGTGTCCCGAAAGTCAGGACGCGGCGTATGCCTACCGCACCTCGCCTGCCTACGGCGCGTACGAGGTGGCGATGATGAAGCACACGCTCGAGCTCGAGTCGAGCCTGGGCGTCAACGTCCGAGGGGTTCTCGCCTGGGCCTTTCTTTTCGAGAATCAACCGTATTTTGCCGGCTATCGCGTGCTTTCGAGCAACGGAATCGACCTGCCTGTGCTCAATGCATTCAAGCTCTTGGGGGGCTTGAGCGGCATGAGCATCCCGGCCACGAGCACCGGTGCTCTGACGGTCGCCGACATTCTCGCCAACGGCGTCCGCGGGCAGGCCGACATCAACGCGATGGCGACTCTCAACGGGCAGCAGGTTCAGGTTCTCATTTGGAACTACCACGATGACATCGTGACGGTCCCTGCGTCCGCGGTGCACTTGAGCGTTCAACTGCCTGCCGCCTTCGGCCCACTCGCCATCGTCGACCACCTGCGCGTCGACGACACACACGGCGATGCGTACACGACGTGGGTTGCGCAAGGCAGCCCGGCCAGTCCGTCCGCCGCGCAGTTGACGGCGCTGCAGCAAGCCATGACGCCGCAGCCTCTGCAACCAGAGCAAATGGTGGCTGTGACCGCCGGTACGGTCAGTCTCGATTTCGACTTGCCTCGCTTCGGGATCTCGCTCGTAAGTCTGTATCCCCCCGGCGATGCGCCCGATGCGTCGATCGGAACCGCCGCTCCTGACGCCGGGTTGGCGAACGGCTCATTGCCGGACGCCACCGCCACCGCCCTGGCGCAGGACGCCAGCGTCACGAGCGGAGGCGACGGGGCCTCGAGCGCAGCGTCATCGTCCTTCGCGGGGCCATCCTCGTCGAGCAGTCCAGCCCCCACGCCGACCGGGACCGCACCGGCATCCGGTGGATCCGCGTCTTCGTCGGCCAAGCCGATCGAGGCCAACCGCGGGAACACCGGATGCGGCTGTCGCGTCCTTGCCGACCCAGGCGAACCGGCGGCGTCGCTGGCTGGGCTCCCGCTGGTGGTCTTGCTGATCCTCCGACGCCGTACGCAAAAACGCGAAGGGCGCCAGCACGCCGGCGGCGAATGAGGGCGTTCTTCGCTCGCGGCAAGCGGTCTGGCTGTGCCTATGCGGGCCAAGCGGCGATCGTTTCGTCGCAGATGGCGCTTGGCTGCGTGCCGATGAACGCGAAACGGCGGCTGTGCCCCACGAGGATCGTCGAGGGCACATTGCGTGCATGACCGGGAAGGAGAGCGTATGCAGCCGCGCGTCGCGCTTCGCTGGTGGATCATCCTGGGAGCGTTCTGGGGCATCGCGCTTGCGGTTCGCACGGCACAGGCCCGATCGTGCGCCGGCACCGGGGACTGCCCGACGGGCTTCGTGTGCGTACCCGACGGGACGGCGGCGGACGGAGGGGGCGCGGGCCTGTGCGCGTCGGTCGATTGCCAGAGCGATTCGGATTGTGGGCCGGCGCTGCGCTGCGATTTCGACGTCGGCACGATGTGCACGACCGATTCGGACGACGCGTCATCGTGCGTTGCGGACAATGCCTGCGTTCCGCAGTGGCAGGCGCCCTGCTTGACCGACGGCGACTGCGGTCCGGGGTTCGCCTGCTCCGGGAGCGACAGCATCTACGACTGCGGCCCGAGCCCGTACGACGCCGCCGTGCCTCCGTATGCGACCGCAACGAGCGTTCCATGCGCCGATGTGCCGATGCCAGCTTCTCCCGCGTGCGACGCGGACGCGCAGGCGAACGCGTGCCCGCGGATGCCTGCGATCTGCGACGCGGCCAGCAGCTGTCTCGCCGTCACGTGGAAAACGTGCGTCGCGCCGCCGACGATTTCCTGCACGGCAGAGTCGGACTGTCCTTCGACCTGGACGTGCCAATGCCCGAACGACTTGTCGGTGGCTACCGTCGCCAATGGCCCGGCCATCCTCGCCGACGCCGACGTGGGCCCGAGCGACAGCGACGTGACCCCGAGCGACTCGGCGTGCGCCGCGGTCTGCGCCCCACCCAACGCGGACCTATCGCTCGGCTACGGCATCATCAACGGGGGAAACGCAAACGCTCCGGCTGCACTCGCAGGCGCCGCAGATGCCTCGGCCACGCCCGCAGCAACGACCGGAACGGCCCGTACCCCCGGTGAGCAAGCGGCAGGAAACACGACGGGGGGATGCCAGTTGGCGTTCGGGGTTGCGCAGGCGGGCTTGGCGCACGGGGCCACGCTTTCGATCTTCGGGCTTGGCTTGGCTTGCCTTCGAAGCTGCCGGCGCGCGCAACGTTTGCGTCGCCTCGGTGGGAAGTATTCCCCTACCCCAAAGCCTGCTGCATGACCCAGGTTGTGCGAATCGCAGTTTGGCCGTTGCTGGGAGACACGGGCCCGACGCCGCGTAGCTCGTCGACGATCGCCTGAATGAGGGGCTGCTGGACGTGCTCGGGGTGCCTGATCGCCTCTTGCCGCGTTTCGCCCGACGCGAGTCGCACGCGGATCGGATCGTCGGCGAAGGTGGCAAAGCGCAGCTCGCCTTCGCTTCCGGTCACCACGACCTCGTCGGCCACGTTGCCGGCGGCAAAGCAGAAACGCCCCACCCCGAGAATCCCAGACGCAAATTGAAAGACCATGCCGACCGCGTCCTCGGCGGGATACAAGGCCGCCTGACGGCCCGCGATGCCGCTCACCTTCACGATGGGCCCGAGCGCGAAATCGAAAAAGTCCAAGATGTGAGACGCCAGATCGACGAAATGGCCGCCGCCCGCGATCTCCGGGCGCACGCGCCACGGCAGGGTGTTCGGGTCGCGCTCCGCCGGGGTCACCAAGCGCTGCAACGCAATGGAAATGAAGCGGATCGCACCGATTTCGCCGCTTTGCAGGATCCGTCGAACCGCCAGGAACCGCGGCAATGCGCGACGATAGTACGCGACGAAGAGCGGGGTGTCCGCGGCGCGAAAGGCGTCAATCATCGCCTGGCATTCCGCCACTGTGCACGCCATCGGCTTTTCGACGTAGCAGGGCTTCTTCGCGCGTGCACAGCGCAGCGCGAGATCGGCGTGGCTTTCCGGCGGCGTCGCGACGTAAACGGCGTCGACGTCCGGATCCGCGATGAGTGAGTCGGCGTCGTCGTACCAGCGACTGACACCGTGGCGCGCCGCGTAGTCGCGCGCGAGTCCCGGGCTTCGACGCATCACCGCCACGAGGCGCGAGCCCTGCGCCTTCTGAAATGCGGGACCGCTCTTTTTTTCCGTCACGTCGCCGCACCCGAGGATGCCCCATCCAATGGGTCGTGGCCGCCCCGGATCGTGTCCATTTGCACCGTCCACGCGTCGAGAATATCGCAAAGCGGCCGCCTCGCTGGGCACTCGCGTCGGGAACGAACCCGAAAGCTTTGTGGATGTCTCTTGGGGGTGGCCCGAGATCGGCAACCCGATCCCCCGAAGCGGACGCGGCCCCCGGCCATAGAACCCGCTCGCATACTCAAGGAGTCCTGGCCCCGCGTGTCGGTCCAAGTCCGACCTTAATGCTTGCTTGAGTGATGGAAATGCTTGCCCAAGTGATGGAACCGGCGCGCTCACGTCACATTCGTATGGGATGCCCGCGATGTGTCGACTTCGTCTGAGCGAGCGCGCACCCTCGAAATAATGGGCAGGCGGCACCATCGAGCGGAAACCAAGCGGGCGGCCGATCCCTCCGGCGCAGCGTGCTGGCGACTCGACGTCGTTCTCGCTGTCCTTTTGAGCTTTGCTTCGTGGGTCGTCGGCTGCGGAGGCGGCGAAGGTCCCGCCGGCGCGCCCGACTCGGGCGGAGCAAACTCCGGGGAGGCGTCGATGCGCCTCTCCGATGCCGCGTGGTGTACGGCGCTGACCTGTCCTATCGGGTGTTGCGACACGATGGGGCGCTGTCAGTCGGGCAGCAGCGCAAACGCCTGCGGAACGCAGGGCCAGGCTTGTCAGGATTGCGTGGGCTTGGGTTTCCCGTCGTGCGACCCCGCACTCCACGACTGCTCCACGAACGTGGGCCCGTGCAGCGCGAGCAATTGCATGGGATGCTGCGCGCAAGACCTCTGCTACCCCGGCAACTCCTTGGCGACATGCGGATCGGGGGGCCAGGTGTGCGAGTCGTGCGCGTCGAACGGCCTCGCATGCCTCGGGCAGCAGTGCGCCGAGCCTTGCGGACAAGGAACCTGCGCGGGATGCTGCGCCGGCAATGCATGCGTCTTGGGGGACGCTCCCAACGCGTGCGGCCAATATGGGCGCCCGTGCACCGATTGCACTGCCCTCGGTGCGATCTGCGTGTCCGAAGCCGGTCTGGGGGGCGCGTGCGAAGTGGTCACCTCGTGCACATCCGGCACCTGTCCGATGGGGTGTTGCGATGCGAACGGCGCCTGTCAACCAGGAACCGGCAACGGCGTCTGCGGGAGCGGAGGTGCCGCCTGCCAGAGCTGCCCGGCGACCGCGACGTGCCTCGCACAACAATGCGTTCCGGTGTGCAATGCGCAGACGTGCCCGTCGGGATGCTGCGACACGTATATCCAAGGGCCTTGCAAAACGGGGACTTCCGACTCGGAGTGTGGGCAGAACGGCCAAATTTGCGACGACTGCCTTTCCAACGGCCTGCAGTGCACGAATCAGTTCTGCATCATGCCCACATGCAGTTCGTGTCCCAACGGCTGCTGCGACGATCTCGGCCAATGCCAGCCAGGGACCTCCAACGTACTGTGCGGCGCCGGCGGCGCTCTCTGCCAGAATTGCTCCCTATCGGGCGACGAATGCTCGGATCAGGCGTGAGGGCCTTCGCTCGGGGCCGTGTGCAATCTGCAGACGTGCCCGTCCGGATGCTGCGATTCGGCCGGCCACTGCCAGCAGGGCGTGACCAGCACGGTGTGCGGCAGCTCCGGCAGCGCGTGCCAGAACTGCCTGCAATCCGACCAGATCTGCGCGGGTCAGCAGTGCGTGGGCGGGGTGGATGCCGGGCTGCCATGCGCATCGTGCCTCAACGGCTGTTGCGACGTCTCCGGGGTGTGTGAGCCCGGCACGATGGACACACAGTGCGGCAGCGATGGAACTCCGTGCGTCGACTGCGCACAGTCCGGCGGAGTATGCGACTACCTCGGCCAGTGCACCGAGCCCGATGGGTCCGTCTTCTGTCCGCAGAGCTGCTCGGGGTGCTGCGACGCGAATGGCCATTGTCAACTCGGCTATGCCGATGACCAATGTGGACAACAAGGAGCCAACTGCGAGGACTGCACGGCTCTCGTTCCGCCTTCGACGTGCGACCTGAGCGTCGCCCCGCGCGTTTGCACGAGCCAGCAGACGCAGTGCCCCGCGGCCTACCCGAGCTGCCCGTCCGGTCTCGAGCAAGCGGTGTTCGCCGCGCCGAACTCGTGCTCGACCGGCGAGCTTGCCGACGCCGCAGCGGCATGCGCCGGCGGTCCGAGCACGCAAGCCTGCGATGCATTCTTCGAGTTCGAACTTGCTTCGAACGCTGCGTGCGCGCAATGCCTGCAACCGTTCGACGTTGCCTTCGCGGCGCAATCCGGGATTCGCGCCTGCGTCGCACCGTATGTGGACGCGCCCTGCAACCATAACAGTGCGTGCATCGTCGACTGCACGACACAGAGCTGTACCGGCTGCGTCGATGACGAGTCGACTGTCCAGTGCGACACGCAAGTGCAGTCGGGAGTGTGCTCGGCGTTTGCCCCGATGGATTCGTGTGTCACGCAAGCCCTCCAGGGGCCGGCCATATTGTGCAACCCCAGCACATATCAAGGAAACTTCGGCGCATGGCTACAAGCAGTTGGCGCACAAACCTGCGGACCGTGAGTGGTCCGAGAGCCGCCTTTCCGGCGCTGCTCATCGTGTTGCTCGCCGCCGCGGCCTGTGGTGGCGGGGTTGCGCCCGGGGTCCCCACGGACGGCGGAGCCCCCACGGGCGCCGATGGGACGCCGGATTGCAACGCGAGCACCTGCGCGAGCGGTTGCTGCGACATCCAGGGACGGTGCCAACCGGGTGATACCGTTACGGCGTGTGGCACTTCAGGCCAAGCGTGCCAGGACTGCCCGGCATCGGCCTATGAGTCGTGCGACGCCGTGCAACACGTTTGCCTGACGGAGCTGGAGCAGTGCGGCCCGAGCAACTGCGTCGGTTGCTGCGTCCAAAACGTCTGCTATCCAGGGATCGATTCGCCCGCTTGCGGATCGGGGGGGCAAGCATGCGCTTCGTGCACGGCCGCCGGCCTCGCGTGCGCGGGACAGCAATGCGTCACCCCCTGTGGCCCGGGCACGTGCGCGGGGTGCTGTGCGGGCAACCAGTGTCTCGCTGGCACGGCTTC
>Ga0208690_1000076_pt1 | contig 23158 bp, 22 predicted proteins | sample June2015DPH_16_1_2_FD_184712 | JGI IMG/M metagenome (GOLD analysis project Ga0208690, IMG submission 184712) | Peatland microbial communities from SPRUCE experiment site at the Marcell Experimental Forest, Minnesota, USA - June2015DPH_16_10... | ecosystem: Environmental > Terrestrial > Soil >...
GGGTGAGTATGCCGGCGCATTTTTTGGATTGAAACAGCACGTCATTGGGCCAGCGAAGATCAGAGGGTACATCGCAGGCCTTGAAGATTGCTTCGCCGGTGGCAAGGCCCAGGGCGAGCGTAACCACCGGCAAGGCGTCGGGCGGAAACGGATATCGCAAAATGATGGAGACATAGAGCCCGGCGCCGGGTTCGGAATGCCACGCACGGCCGTAGCGTCCCTGGCCGGCCGTTTGTTCGTCGGCGCCCACTACCGTTCCGGATTCGCAGCCGGCCGCGGCCAGACGGCTGGCCTCGGTCATGGTGGAGCCGATGGTCTGGTGCCAATAGATTTTGTGATCCGCGAGTTGGGATCGAACCCGATCGAGGTCGATCATTTGAGATCATTCAGTGCAGACACGCTTTTGTCGCGCTGCGCGACATATTCGGCGCGCTTCGCTCGCAACGAATCCACTACATGCGCCGGAGCGCCATTCAGAAATTTCTCGTTTTCAAGCTGGCTATCTTTGGCCACGATCAGTTTGTCGAGCTCTGCGATCTCTTTGCGCAGCCGGATGCGCTGACCTTCCGAATCCACTTCGGGAAGCTCGAGCAACAAATCGAAATCCGGAGTCGAGCGCACCGCGCCCGACAATTTCGGCACGGCTTCGGTGCGCACATCCAGTTTGACGTTCGCGAATTTTTCAATCACTCCCAATTCCACATTCTTCGCGCCGTTGCGGCAGTAGAGCACCCCGGGCAGAACCAGCTTGCGATCCAAGCCATGATCGGCCCGCAGCTTGCGCGCCGCTGTGATCATCTCCTGCATCAGTGCCATTTCGCGTTCCGCGGTTTCATCGGCGGTGCCGGCCTGAGGATAGGGCGCGAGAGCAATGGATTCGGTCTGCCCGAAGCGATGCCACAGCTCTTCGGTGATGAACGGCATGATGGGATGCAGCATCCGCAAGAAGGCTCCGAACACACTCAACAAATTGCGCCAATCATTAGTCAGCCCGGAATTCGGCGCGAAACGCAGCTTCTTGATTTCCAGATACCAGTCGCAGAAATCGTGCCAGGAGAATTGCCACAGCTCGGTTGCCACTTCGTTATAGCGATGCTGCGCGAGCGCGCGGTTTACCGATTCGGCCGTGCGATGCAGACGGCTGAAGATCCAACGGTCCTCTAATCTCTCGGCAGTCCCGGGCTCCGAAAGCGACGGGGCAATTCCCGCCGTTTGCATGTTCATGAGCACTCCGCGCGCTGCGTTCCAGATCTTATTGGCAAACTGGCGCGTGGCGGTCAAGCGTTCTTCTGTGTAAACGATATCGGTACCGGGCGCAGCGGCCATCATGAGCGAGAGGCGCACGGCGTCGGTGCCGAATTTATCGTTGCTATCCATCGGATCAACGACGTTGCCCTTGGTCTTCGACATCTTTTGCTTTTCGGGATCGCGCACCAGGCCGTGGATGTGGACCTCGCGAAAGGGAACATCGCCGGTCAGCTCCAGGCCCATCATCATCATGCGCGACGCCCAGAAGAACAGAATGTCGAAGCCGGTGATCATGAGCGACGTGGGATAGTAAGTCCGCAAATCTTTGGTATCGGCGGGCCAGCCTAAAGTCGAGAATGGCCACAGGCTGGAGCTGAACCAGGTATCGAGCACGTCCGGATCCTGTTCTAAGCGCGACGATCCGCAATGCGAGCATTTGTCTGGCGTTTCCCGCGCCACCGTGATTTCGCGGCAATCCGCGCAATGCCAGGCAGGAATACGGTGACCCCACCAGAGCTGCCGCGAGATACACCAATCGCGAATGTTCTCCATCCAGTTGAAGAAGGTCTTTTCCCAGTTGTCGGGAACGAAGCGGATGCGGCCATCGCGCACCGCGGCCATCGCCTTGGCGGCCATCGGTTTCGCTCGCACGAACCATTGCGTCGAGACCAATGGCTCAACTATAGTTCCACAGCGGTCGCACTTGCCGATAGGCAGCACGTGCGGATCAATCTTTTCCAGAGCGCCGAGTTTTTCGAGGTCGGCCACCACGCGTTTGCGAGCCTCGAAACGGTCCAAACCCGCGTAGGGGCCAGCTTCGGCGGTCATGAGCGCATCTTCACCGATCACTCGCACATGTGGAAGATTGTGGCGCTTACCGGCTTCGAGATCATTCGGATCGTGCGCGGGAGTAACTTTCACTACGCCGGTGCCAAATTCTGGAACGGCCAATTCATCGAAGATTATGGGAATCTCGCGATTCATCAGCGGCAAAATCACAGACTTGCCGGCCAGATCGCTATAGCGCGGGTCCTTCGGATTTACAGCCACTGCGGTGTCGCCCAACATTGTTTCAGGACGCGTGGTGGCAACCACCAAGTAACGCGAGCCGTCCTTCAGCGGATAGCGTATATGCCACAGGCTGCCGTTGACGTCGTCATGCTTCACTTCGAGATCGGACAGGGCGGTGTTGCAGCGCGGGCACCAGTTCACCATGTACGTGCCGCGATAGATCAATCCACCTTCATACAGCCGGACGAAGGCTTCGGTGACGGCGCGGGAAAGTTCAGGACTCAGCGTGAAACGCTCGCGGCTCCAGTCGCAACTGTCGCCGATGCGCTTCATTTGCTCGGTGATGCGGCTGCCGTATTTTTCCTTCCATTCCCAAACGCGGCGGACAAACTCTTCGCGTCCCAGCTTTTGGCGCGATGTTCCCTCGGCGACCAGACTCCGTTCCACCAGCATCTGAGTGGCGATGCCGGCGTGGTCCACCCCAGGCAGGAACAGCGTGTTATCGCCGCGCATGCGATGCCAGCGCACCGCGGTATCGATCAGCGAATGTTCCAGCATGTGCCCGATATGCATAGATCCAGTGACGTTGGGCGGCGGGACGACGATGGAGAAAATCGGTCCAGGCGCGTTGGCATCGGCGCGGAAGACTTGGTTTTCCACCCACCACTGGGCCCAATGAGGCTCGAAGAGCCGCGGGTCGTATGTTTTGTCCAATTCCATGAAGAGACTACCAGTTTAGCAAGCGACACAAGTAGCGCCTGAGGATTTGACAGGATTCAGGCGAGTTTGATGTAATGATGAGGAAGAAGTTTCCCGCCTCACTCCTCAGTAGCTCAATGGTAGAGCATTCGGCTGTTAACCGAAGGGTTGTAGGTTCGAATCCTACCTGAGGAGCCAGATTATCAAACTGCAGGTTGGATTCGAACTCAACCCGGCAGGATCACCTGGGGCACGATACAGAACCACCTGCGGGTCGACAAAAGTTCAAAGCGCACCGCGAATTTCATCGTTGCGCTGGGCCTAAGAATTCGGTGTGGTAGATCGCCTCATCGATTCGGCCAATTCATTCGAGCGAATCTCGGAAAATACAGGCTCATTTGTCCGTTCACGTCCGCTTCGTCCGATCCGTTGATCCCGTAAGTAATGATCAAATCCGCGCCCTTCAACTCGGGATGGGCTTTGCCCGCGTACGTTAGCACGTGGGGATGATCGCCTTCCGGCGGGTGGTAAATCTTTTTCGCATCGCTCCACGGACCCTCCAACTTCTGCGCCGTCCGCATCACGATGTCCGATGCTCCCCACCCCTGGCTGTTCACTTCGACGAATCCTCCGCGCGGGTTTGCCTGCACACTCAATTCGCTCGATACTTCGTGCATGACCGGTTTGCGATTCTCCCTTGCGGACCAACCCCCGCCATTCCACCACTCCATGCCATCGAACTTGGCCGCCGCAAAATCAACCGCCTTCCACCGGGCCAGGAAAATATCGTGAAGCGGCACGCCTTCGCTTTCACAATAGACGTAGATATAGTTGCCCTGCTGAATTACCGCCGAGCCGACCATCACTTTGCTGTCGTCCTTCATCACCGGTTTCATCTTCCACTCCGTCGGCTCCGCGTCCGGATTCTCGATCACAAACGCTTGTGATCCTACGCCCTCAAATCCGAAAGACTCTTTTTTCGGATCATTTTGAATTCTGCTGCAAAACACCAGCAATCGATTGTCGATTCGAATTCCGTGCGACGGCCACATCCAGACCTTGCCGTCGGACGGAAAAATCTCCATGTGCGATCCCCAGCGGCGCCAATAATATTTCATCTGCGATGTGGACGGATCGTAGCCCGTCTCGATCGCCACAGTGTTGTGCACGAAAGCCGCCATCTTGCGCGTGTCTCCTGCTTTTCTCACCACGAGAGTATCGCCGAACGACCACAAAACGCGGCCATTGCCGAGATCGATCGAGAATCCACCATCCGAGCCCAACCATCGCGAATCTGAGTGAAAAATTCGGTCGCCTTCCGGCCAAGGACTCGCGGTTTGCCCAAATGTCGCCGTCGGCCCAAAGCTCAGCGTCGCCCCGATGACAATGAGGAGTCGGGTCATCAAGCAGAATTATAAACCTCCCCAAGGCTGTGGGACGCCGTGTGCTACCCGGGTTGAGCCCGTGTCCGGTTTCGGAGGCTCCGAGCGGGTCACGCGCCGTCCGGAGGTTATGTTGGGATCGCGGCGAGTTCGAGACGTATCCGGACTGGGCACCCACCCTGGACAAGCGTTGGCGGTGCGCTCGAATCGCTCTCAAAACAAAGGACGCCTGCGGGTTCGATCAGAGGGCCAACTGAGCCGCGAAAGTTCGAAACGTGTCCAGACTGGGGAGCCAAAGAAATCCACGTTTCAATTCTGCACCTTACGGGCGACCCCAATTCAACACTCTAACTCGCTCAGGACCTGTCCTTGAACAACAGGGAGTACAAGTAGCGTTGCGCGAGTGGTTCATCCTTGACCTCGGCCCAAGTCAGAAAGGCCAGTCGGGCTTGCGCAACATGTACCGCCGCGTCGAGTGGCTGGAACGGTTCTGCAATGTCGTAATCGGCCCTATGTCGAGCCTGCTGCAGATCCACAAAGGCCTGGGAGACAGTCCATAACCTGAAACGCTCCCGGTCGGGATCGGCAGTCTCTTGATTCCAGCCGTTTCCGATCTCTTTGAGAATTGCAGTTGAGGCATCTTTCATTCGTTTGTGGTCGAATGTACGGGCCAACCGGGAACGATGGTCAGCGTGCTTCCAGTTCAAGATCGCGTCGCGGACCAGGAGGTGAAATAGAGCATAGTAAGCGGACGAGACAGACCTGCGCACATTGGCTTCATTGGAATCGGAATCGCGAACTAGAAACTCAGCCTGGGCCATCAGTTGTTCAGGCAGATCTGTAATCACGGGGCCAACTTAACTCGCGAAGCTCAGGTAGGAATGCAGTCCGATCTCATCGGTACGAACCAGGCGAAGGAGATCGATCCGAATGTTTTCCGCCAATTGCTGCAATTCCGAAGCGGCGATCTCCTTGTCGGTAAGCATTACGTCGATGAACACGGCTGGGTCATCGCTCCAGTCAAAACCGATACGATAGTCAATTCCCTTCACGAGGGGATTGCCCGCGTACCGCATTTGCAGCTGATGGACCCGGTTTGAGATTTCCTCGCTGCTGACCAACCCTGCAGGAACGATTGCCATCGATATTGCCCTTTTTCCAGCATACCGCGCTGACCAACCGCAGCGGCAACGCAGGGATTCGTGCATTCCCGACAGAAGCCCTTGGCTCCGGAAACGTTGGCAGTGTGGCAGGCGTAACCAGAAAACGTGACACGCTGGGAGCGCTTCATTGGGGAATGGATCCAAGGCGGCGAGTTCAAAACGTGTCCAATCTGGGCACCGGCGAAGACAGGTGTCGGCGGCCCGCACCGATCATTCTGAAAACATTACGCGTTGACACGTTCGATCAGAAGTGCCAGCGGGCCACAAAAGTTCGAAATGCGTCCAGTGTGGGGAGCCAAAACTCTTCCCCTCCACTAGTTTGACTGCCGTTTGTTGACTGCTCAATGCGTCGCGGCAGCCCTCTTGTTTCGAAGAACTTCCGTCTCGGTCCGTCTCTCCGTTTCGCGCCGTCTGAGGTTGGGCAGCGAAGTACGCCCACGTTCCACATCATATTACTCCCAGTTCTCTGCGTCTCTGGTCCGTCACTCTAAATTGGTTAACGGCTCTGGAAGATCGGCAGCCCGAGAGAGACAAAGTTCCACAACTGGCGAGGTTCCGATCGCCGCCTCCAGTGTTTGTTAGCAGTTAGTCGCGTCAGGATACCGAGCGCTAGTAGCGAATTAGTCCGTTGGGAAAACTGCTCGATAGCGTTCGAATGGACCGGCAATTCAAAGAAACACCACAGAGATGGAATGATCATATACGAGCTGTCGCATGCTCGTTCATGTTGGGCACGCGCGCGGCGGTTGTACGCGCGTTCTGAATCTATCGTTAATCGACGCGACACGAAATTCAGGAAACACGAACGATTGGACGTTGGTGGGGTCCTACGCGCTGTTGGCCACAATTCCTCTCGACGGCATGAGCATTCAAACCTTTCCTTGTGCACGCTGTGCTATGGCCGGCGGCGACTTGCCTTTCTCCCCACGCGGACACGGCAAGTCAATTCTTCTGCCAACGTATAGAATCTTAATGGCTTGGTTGGCTCCGTGCCATTGGAGGACGAAGTGGCGGCGCTGGCGCGGCGGCTTCAATCGCCTGGCGACCAAATCCAAAAATGTCACCCCACGGGGGGCATCTTTTCCAGATCGCACATCGATTAGAATCCCGATTTGCCCCCTCTCGTAAGCGGATACATTTCGGAGTTGCGATTATCATTCCCCGTTCCCGAGCCAACCAGAATCAGGATTCCGGGGAGGCCAGTAGAGCATTTTTCACGATTGGTCCCCTTTGTACCCCTTGCCGGCGATGCTCGAAGAGAGGTCAGCGGCCACCAAGGGAGCGTTCTATTTCCAATTCCGCGCGCGGGGGTTCTGATCAACGGAAGCCGACTACTCGCTCATGTGGATCGCCTGACCCTAGCGTTTTTGGAGAGTAATCCCATCGAAGCTCCGCACGATATGCAGAGACAGTTCCGTGGCTCGCTACTGGCGTGTCCCCGGGATCCCCGAGGTATCCACGACCGTGAACACTTTCTCTCCCGCCGCGTTGGCCACATACAGCTTGGACGAACCCGGTTCCACCGCCAGCGCATACGGCCTTCGTCCCGCCGGCAGTGTCGCCAGAGCCCGGTTGGTTGCCCCATCAATCACCGTCACGCTATCCCCCAGCGTGTTGGCCGAAAAGACCAGATTGCGCACCTCGTCCACGGCTAACGCCTGCGGGTGCTCGCCTACGCGCACGGTAGCCACGGCGCGCCGCGTCCGCCCGTCGATCACTGTCACGTCGCCCAAACCATAATTGCCCGCATAGACCATGTGCGTCTTCGAATTGACCGCGACGGAACTGGTCGTCCGGCCGGCCGTTGTCACCGTATCCTCTCCGGCGTCTTGGCCCAGCGCCTTCACGTCGCCCGTCCCCATCCGTGCCACGTAAAGTGTGTGGGACGCCTCATCCACCGCCATGCCCCAGGCGTGTTTGCCGCCCTCGCGACGGTTCATCGTCAGCCGTGCTCCAGCCAGCACCGTCACGGCCCCACTCTCGTAGCTCAGCAGATAGATCGTATTGGCGGCCGAATCCACGGCAATCAGATCCACTGCCCCTGTCCTCAATGGCTTCGAGGTATTGGTGGCACCGTCGAGGATGCTCGTCTTGTCGGAAAACGTGTTGGTGACGTAGACTTGACCCGTCGCGGAATTGACGGCGATCGAGTAGGGCCTCCGTTCTACGGGAACGGTGGCCGCTACTATGTCCGTCAAGGGATCGATCACGGTTACAGTTCCGGCGCTCGAGTTGGCCACGTAAACCCGGCCGGACCTCTCGTTGACCGCCATCGACACCGGGACTGCGCCCACGCCCACGCGTCGGACGGCTCCGGTCTTTGTGTCCAGGACCACCACTTCGGAGCGGGGTTGGTCGATCACATAGACCTTCTTCACCACCGGATTGAAAACGATCGCGCTTGTATTGACAATCCCGCCCTCGGGTTTCCCGGCCGCGGGCTGGGCTGCCGCTGTCACCGCCAGGCCCGCCACGGCGAAGGCCAGGATTCCGCCCGCCGTGCGGCTCCCGCAGATCATTTCTATGAGATAATTCACGTTGTTTACTAAGCATCCCCCTTTGGGCCGCCGGATGCAACAGGCTCCGAGGTAACTTCGAGGTTAGAACCGATGTCCGATCGAAACCAACCTGCCCGCCGCTGCCTGGCCGCGACGCGTTGTCATTCACTTCTTACGATTCTGGGCGTCTGCGCTTGCTCCACCCTTGCTCAGACCAAGCAAGCGCCCTTCCGTGTTCTCGCCATCGCCGAGCGCGGCGGACTGCACCGGCCCTTTGTCGATGCCGCCAAAGCCTGGCTCGATCGAGAAGGCAAGTCTGACTTTTCGGTGGACTACATCGAGAACACCGACACAATCGATGGAGCCCTCCTCGCTCGCTACAGTCTCTTCCTTCAATTGAACTACCCGCCCTACGCCTGGACGCCCGTCGCGGAACGCGCCTTCCGCGCGAGCATCGAACAAGGCAGCATCGGCTGGATCGGCTTCCACCACGCTACGCTGCTCGGTGAGTTCGACGGTTATCCGATGTGGCAGTGGTTCTCGGACTTCATGGGCGGTATCCGCTTCAAGGACTACATCGCCACCTTCGTTTCCGGCACGGTACACGTGGAGTCCGCTTCGCACCCTGTCATGCAGGGCATGGGCTCCACGTTCACCATCGAAAACGAGGAGTGGTACACGTATGATCACTCTCCGCGCCGCAACGTGCGCGTTCTCGCTTCTGTCGATGAGAGCTCCTACACGCCGGCCACCACCAAGAAGATGGGCGACCATCCCGTGGTCTGGACCAATGAACACGTCAAAGCCCGCAACGTCTACATCTTCATGGGGCACCACGCCGAGCTCTTCCAAAACCCGGCCTTTGTCACCATTTTCCACAACTCCATCCTCTGGGCGGCGGGGAAGAACTGATGCGGCACCTTTCGTGCTCCTTAGTCTTTCTCGCCCTCTCCGCTGTCCTGGCTTCGGCTGCTGACACCGCGCGCCCGTTCCGGGTACTTGCCTTTTACTCGACACACGCGGAACCAGATCACGTCGAGTTCGCCGAGCAGGCCGTTCGCTTCTATGCGGACGCTGCCGCCCGGCGCCACTTCTCGTTGGAGGCTACCACCAATTGGGACGATCTTACTCCGCAGCGTCTGAAGGGCGTCGACGTGGTGCTTTTTTTGAACGAGTCACCGCATGTGCCCGCGCAACGCACGGCCTTCGAGAATTACATGGAAAGCGGCGGAGGCTGGATAGGCTTCCACGCCGCCGGGTACAACGACGCGGGCACCGGCTGGCCGTGGTTTGTCCGATTCCTCGGCGGCGCGATCTTCCAAGGCAACAGTTGGCCGCCCCTTCCTGCCACCGTTGAAGTCGACGACCGCACCGACCCGCTCACACGCCACCTTCCGCCGCGTTTCGTTTCGCCCGACAACGAATGGTACAGTTGGTGGCCGAACCCGCGGAGCACGCCCGGCGTGCGTGTCCTTCTCACACTATCCCCGTCGAACTATCCGGTCGGCTTGAAGGAAACCATCGTCTCCGGCGACGTGCCTGTTGTCTGGACAAACACGCGATACCGGATGCTCTACCTCAACATGGGCCACGGTGACAAGATCTTCACCGAGCCCGTCCAGAACACTTTCTTCGAAGACGCCCTGCTTTGGGCCGCTGGCCGCAGGTGAGTGGGAGAACGCGCCTGTTGTCTATTGCTCCATGACGCCGTACTGAAACCGCGGCGGCAGCCGGCAGCCGTTCCGCTCGATCATCGCGAGCGTTAACGCCTGCGCTGTAATGATGGATGTGAGGCCCTCCCAATGCTCGGCCACCGGGTCCAGCCGCACTGGAAGGATGGAGGCCGCCGCTTCGCGCTCCTTATCGGAAACCAGGACCACTCTACCGCCCTTCAGCGCGCACTCCGCCGCCAATTTCACGCCCAGATCGGCGCGCCGTCCCAAGGCCAGGATGATTGCCAGGTGGGTTGCGTCCACATCCAGGTTCGGACCGTGCCGGAAGGCCGCCCCGGTGTGCGCCGCCGCCCGGTGCCCGCTCATCTCGCGAATGCACAAAGCGCTCATCATAGCGCCTCCGTAGGCGGCACCGCGGCCGATGATCTCGATGTTGGCCGCTCCGCGGGAAAAGGACTCCAACTCACTCCGCCGCGCAAAGATGTGCTCAAGCGATGACGAGAAGGAGTCCGCGGCCGCTTCGGCGTCCCGCCGCCAGTCCTGGCCCAGAATCTCGGCAGCCACGATGCTGGCCACCGCTGTCGCGTTCGTGTACGTCTTGGTCGCGTTGCCGTACTCCGGCCCCGCCAGAATCGGCAGCCGCCGCCGAGCCATTCGCCAGCATGGGCTCGCCGCGTTGTTCGAGATCAACACCAGCGGCCGGTCCTCGGCCACCTTCAAGAGTTCCACCAGTTCCGCGCTCTCCCCGGAAGTCGTCAACAGCACCGACAACGCGGCCTGATCCCAAGTACGCGTCCCGTAGTTCAGCCACTCACCGGCATCCACTGAGAATGCCAGCCGCCCCCCGGCGTCGAGCGGCACCGAGCCTCCGTAGGACGAGCATAGCGAAGCGCCCATGCCCAGAAATAGCACCGGTCCGGGTGCGACACACAACTGCCTGATCTCCGCCAGTTGCAGGCGGATTTCCGGGTCCGTGGCGTAGGTTCGCAACAGCCCCCGCAGCCGCTCCGGCTGCTCCCGGCACTCCAATTCCAGGATTTGGATCCCAGTGGCACGCAGCAACTCCGGCGTCGGCTCCACTCCGCCAATCCATCGCGGGGTCTGGTTGTTCTGCATTTGCGTCGTATTCCCCCGTTTCCGTCTCCGCGCGGCACACGCCGTTTGGCTCCTTGTAAACAAGCTTTACAAAGTGCTTAAATTGTAACCGAAGGCGCTAGAGGGGTGCGCGACATGAAAATGGAAAGCATGTAGGAACGTACGAAAAACCGAACCGCGACCGGCAGGAAGCGCAAAGGGTGCGGCGCGCACCGCCAAACGGACCAGGAACTGACCCGCGCCGCGCTCCGTTTTGCGCGAAGTTCCTTAGAAGCGCTATCCAGAACTCGAGAACTAGCGGCACTCATGGTATCGCTCCCTGCCGGTCGCGGCTCCGCTACACCCTCGAAAGGTTCCACATTTATGTCGCGCAGCGACAACGGAGGCCAAGCTTGAACCAGGGAACAGCGCCGGGACGGACACGTATGAATCGATCCTTCGTCTCAAAAATCTCTCTCATCGCCGGCCTCGGCGGCCTTCTCTATGGCTACGACATGGGTATCATCGCGGCCGCCATGGTCTTCCTCCGCACGTCGTTCCATCTCTCCACCGAGGCCCAATCGTGGGTGGTGAGCACCGTGCTCGTCGGCGCCATGGCCGGCGCCCTGACCGGCGGCGCCTTGGCAGATGGGCTGGGTCGCCGCCCCACGCTGATGGCTGGCGGCGTTCTCTTCGTCGCCGGCTCGACGCTTGCCATGTTGGCCCCGAATGTAGCCACGATCCTTGTCGCCCGCACTTTGCTCGGCGTCGCCGTCGGGTTCAACTCCGTGACCGCCCCCGTCTATGTCTCCGAGCTCGCGCCACCGCAATCCCGGGGAATGCTGGTCGGCCTCTACCAGTTCACCCTGACCTGCGGCATCGCTCTGGCGGACCTCGCCGGCTACTGGTTGGCCCCCGCCGAAAACTGGCGCCTCATGTTCGGACTGGGCGCCATCCCCGCCCTGCTCTTCTTATTGCTTGTTTTCGGAGTCCCAGAGAGCCCTCGCTGGCTCCTCGCGCACGGTCACGATTCCGAGGCGGTAGCCATCCTTGAGTCCTATGCCGGCTCGAGCGGCGCTCGTGCCATCCTGGAAGATCTGCGCGCGGGCCTCAGAACCGTGGTGGAGCGTCGCTGGAGCGCGTTGCTTGCCCCGGCCGCCCGACGCGGCCTGGTCGTCGCCGTCGGGTTTACCGTCCTTCAGCAAGTCACCGGGATCAACACGATCATTTACTATGGCCCCCGCATCTTCGCCCTCGCCGGTGTCGCTTCCAGCCAGAGCGCCATCTTCGCCACGTTCGTAATTGCCGTCATGAACGTGCTGGCCACGGTTGTCGCTCTGGTCCTGGTAGACCGCATCGGCCGCAAGCCGCTGCTTTATTGGGGCGTCGGCGGTATGACCGTATCGCTGTTCCTACTCTCGTTCGCTTTCCACGCTAAAGACGCCCTCGGCGCTTCATTGGGCTTGGTCGCCGCCGTTTGCCTGTCCCTTTACATCGTCTGCTTCGCCTGCAGCATGGGCCCCATCGCCTGGATTCTTGTCGCGGAGGTTTTCCCGCTGCGGCTGCGCAGCCGTGGCGCTGCCGCAGCGACGCTTGGCTCGGGCCTCGCGAACTTCCTGGTTTCTATCACTTTCCTCTCGCTCATCGAGACCGCCGGCAACAGCCTGACCTTCGCCGTGTACGGCGCCTTTTGCGTCCTCACGCTCCTGTTTGTTCACTACATAGTTCCCGAAACCAAGGGCCGCGAACTGGAAAGCATCAGTTCTTCGCCGGCCGTCACCAAGGCATAACGTTTCATGATCGATCCACGACCACGCGATGTACAGTACGGCACCACTTCCCAACCGACCCTGCCGGGAGACGGCTTTGTTCTCGGAGCCGACATCGGAGGCACGAATCTGCGTGTCGCCCTCGCTGATTCTTCTGGCCGGATCCTGGCATGCCAACGCGCTTCCATTGCGGGCGTGCGGGACCCGCTCCAGGTGGTGACCAGGATTCGCGAGCTCGCCTCCGCACTCCTCTCTGAACTCTCCGTGGCGCCAGCAGCTCTTCGAGCCATCGGCGCCGGCGCACCCGGCGTCACCGACACCGAGCACGGCATCGTCATCGCCACGTCCTACCTCTTGGGCTGGACGGACGTGCCCCTGCGGGCCCATCTCGAAGACGCGTTCGGCATTCCCGCCGCTATTGACAACGACGTCAACCTCGCCGCATTCGGCGAAAGCCGGGCCGGCCTCGCCCAATCGACGGACGACTTCGTCTTTCTGGCCATCGGCACCGGCATCGGTGCCGGCATCGTCCTCAACCGCCAGATTCACCGCGGCAACGCCTGGCGGGCCGGCGAAATCGGATACATGCTTGTCCCGGGCGTCTCGGAAGAGCCCGTAGACCACGGCGATCCTGGCCCATTTGAAGCGCAGGTCGGCGGCGAAGGCATCCGCCGGCAATGGCTCAGCCGCTGGAGCCCGGCGCGTACATCGCTTGTTAGCGATCTCACCGCCACGGAGATTTTCGACCACGCCCGCGCCGGCGACGCCCTAGCCTCCGAGCTGCTTCGCGACACCGCCCGCTTGCTCTCTTACGGCATCTACAATCTGGCGTTGGTGTTGAACTGCCCCATGTTTGTACTCGGCGGCAGCGTCGGTCTCCATCCGGTCCTCGGCGAAGAGGTTCGCCGCCTCCTCCGTCAGCGGGACGATCGGGCCCTGCCGCTGATCGTCCACAGCGCGCTCGGGGATCAGGCCCAACTCACCGGAGCCGTGCATCTGGCCATCGACGTCGCGGCTGCGGCGTTGGGATGAGCGGGTGCGGCTCAAGGAAGCGGGAGCAGGATCGAAGGAATGGCATCGAGGGCCATGGCAATCGCTCCGCGTAGCACTGCGGCTTCGCCCAGGCTGGCTGCGGCAATTCGTGGCACAGCGAATTCGCTGCGCTCCAGCTCTTTTCTGACAAAGCCGATCAGCGCCGGATGCCGCCCCACCTCGCCGCCCAGCACGACCAGCCCGGGGTTCAAAATCAGCGACAGGTTCACGATCACGTCCGCCACGATGGCCGCGCGCTGCTTGACTACCTGCTTGGCCGCGGCTTCGCCCCTTTGCGCCATGTCGAGAATCGCCGTCACATCCACTCTCCCGCTGCCGCGCCCCGTGCCGCGCATGGTTGTCCGTAACTGCGCCGTTGTCTCGCGCCAACTCTGCTGGATTCCGGTGCTGGAAAGCACCGCCTCCAGCGCGCCGAATTCGTGCAGAACCGGGTCGCGCCGCGAGATGTGCGGCAGCCTCAAATAGCCGATCTCGCCCGCCGACCACTGCGCCCCGTGATACAGCCTTCCGTCCAGCACGATGCCCGCGCTGACGTTGGCGCCGATGTCAATCTCGACAAACGACGTCTCGCCTTGCGCTGCGCCCTCCATTCGTTCACCCAGCGCCGCGAGGTTCGTGTCGTTCTCCACCGTCACCTGGCATCCGACGCTCCGCTTCAACATCGATCGCAGTGGAACGTCGCGCCAGTTCTCCAGCGTGCTGATCGCCAGCACCACGCCTTCGTCCACGTTCGTGATCGCCGGTACGCCCGCCACCAGCGCCAGCAGCTGGTCGCGCTTCAGCCCTCGGGCCTTCAGGATACGGCGGATCTCTTCGGCGATCAGGGCACACATGGCCTCTGGCGTCGTCTTCCGGCCGGCCAGCCACACCTCGGAGGTGTCCAACTCCTTTCCGCACAAGTCCGTCAGCAGGAACGAAACGAACTGCGCGGTGATCCGCACGCTCGCCAGACACCCGCGCTCTGCCTTAAAGCGGATCAGGTCCGGCGGCCTTCCGCCGTTCGACGCACCTTCACCCAGGGGCTGAACCAATTCCGCCGACAGCAGGTCGGCAATCACATTCGTTACCGTCGGCGCGCTCATGCCCGAGGTGCGCACCAGGTCCGCACGGGAGCATGTACCCGCCTCGCGCAGCAGCTTTAGTAGCGTCAGAGCGTTCGTGCGCCGCAGGAGCGGCGGCCGGCCAATCGGACTCCTTGTTTTCTTTCCCGTCACTCGAATCCCGGTTTTGCCTACCCTTATCCGGTTCCCTCGGAATTATAGCAATCATGAGGCAGGCAAGCTTCCGCCGACCCGACTTCTCGAGTTACGCCACAACCGAACTTTGTAAGGAACACTAGAAAAGCTACCTTAGCTGCCTTATGACGTTGGCGAGCGATCGGCCGTCATGATTGACATGGGTTGCGCGTTCCAGGAACTGAGCCAATGCCTTCTCTGCCGTCTGGCGAGTGATCCGCTTGGCGGCGGTAGCGGAAGCGAAGGATTGCGCGAGTTGGATTGTCGTCCACTTCTTGGGGCCTTTTCCTCGATTTGCTTTCGCGAGGCCAGCTGCTCCAATGCTTTAAGGACGTGTTGCCAATCCGCTAGTGGAGCCGATCGTCGTGTCGCGCTGGCACCGTTCGTCGCTCTCGGTGGATCAGTAGCGTGCCGATCGGGCCGATTCAGAGCGCGACGTGAAGCTTTGCGGATGTGAGCGCGACCCGCCGAAGATGCGGTGTCCGACCGCTTTCGTGATTGACAGTCATCGCGCAAAGATGTTGGTGTTCAAGAAGTCATTGCGAAACTTCCCTTTGGGATCGTACTTCGTCGCTAGTTGGATGAAATCCTCCAGCCTTTCATACCTCGATCGGAGCGCGGTTGGCGACAGCGTGAATAGCTTGCCCCAGTGAGGGCGGGGCTGAAATGGCGAGAGTTCCTTTTCAATGATGGGAAGCAGGCGCCGGACCGCGGGCCAGTCCTGCTTCCAGGTGAAGTGGATCGCTACGCTGGGCTGCCGGTAGCAGGTGCTCATCCAGAGGTCATCGGCCGCGATGGTGCGGATTTCCGAGATCAGCAGGTGCGGAGTCACCTGGTCGCGCAAACGCTCCACTGCCAGAATCGCGTCGACAGCATTTCGACGGGGCAGCAAATATTCCGACTGGAGTTCTTTCCCGGCGCTAGGAGTGAAACCCCATCGGAAGTGGGGTAGCCGCTCGTACCAGGGGCCGGGCACTCCCATCTGTTCAGTGCAATTCTCTGCGGAAAGTTCGATAATCGGGTGAACGTTTCTGGTTGCGAGTTTCGCACCGAAGAACTCCGCGGGAGCCGCGAAGGCCTGCCCGTCTCCGACGCGACTCTTGATCCAAAGCTCATTAATTCGCCGTTTCTGCCAGTCGGTGAACAGACTGACGCTGTAGCCGCTCGATTGAATGTCGTCGAAGTGCTCCTTCATTTGGTCGAGTGGCAAGTCCTCATACACGTACTGCCGCATGGCATAGGTAGGCTGAACATCAAGCGTGATGCGTGTGATCACGCCGAGAGCGCCGAGCCCGACCACGGCTCCCCGGAAGACTTCGCCATCGACCTTGCGAGAAAGTTTCAATATGTCGCCGTCCGCAGTGACGACTTCGAGGGCGGAGCCTGCGGTAGCGAGGTTCCCATTCCTCTCGCCCGAGCCATGCGTAGCGGTACTACAGGCGCCGGCGATCGAAATGTGGGGCAGCGAAGCCAGGTTGTGCAGCGCAAACCCCTTGCTATCGAGGTACGGGCAGAGCTGGCCGTATGTGATGCCCGCATCGACAGTCACCGTTCTAGCGCTTGCGTCGAGCGCAACCACTTCGTGCATCGGCTTCAGGGAAAGCAGGTTGTGACGGCTGTCGGCAATCGAGTTGAAACAATGGCGCGTGCCAAGCACCTTCACTTTGTCCTCGGTCCTCAGAAGAGAGCGGATCTGCTCGACTGATGCGGCCTCGTGGAGGTGGTCCGTACCGTAGGAGAGGTTCCCCGCCCAGTTGGTGAGCTTCGGCTTCGCCGCCCAGGTGGAGAGCGTCGCGATGAAGGGGCTCCCGATGGCAGCCGAAAGCAGGTTGAGAAAAGTTCGTTTGTTCACGGTCGCTCAGGATCATATCAGATCGGTTTCGATTGGGTTCGATGCAATCGGCGCCCGATACGTGCAAAATCGGCGGTGCTCCCCGGACGGCCTTCGTTTGGATGTTGAACAAGGCTCCCTCACTCATTTTGATTTCGTCGTCTCTCATGGTTCACCGCCTCCATCATCCAAACGGCTAAGTAGTCCGATGCCGACCACGCTGGAATACGCCAGCAGCATTCCAGAATCGTTCCCACGCGTTCCTCTGCGGGTGCGCCACCTTCATGTTGTGCTATCAGTAATCAGATGGCATCAGACGAAGATTTGAAAGCGGAAATTGAGCGCCTTCGGGCCGAGAACGAAGCGCTGAAGAAACCCGCTAGAGGGCGAATGTCGCTAAAAGTTAGCGAGAAGGGTGGTCTGTCAGTATACGGACTTGGCCGCTTTCCTGTCACGCTTTATCGAGAACAGTGGGAAAAGCTCTTGGGGATGGCCGACGAGATCCGCAACTTCATCCGCGAGAACGAAGGTGCCCTAAAGAAGAAGGAGTAGATCGCCACTGGTTCTTAGAACGGCTCCTGTTGCCACTGAAGCAGGCTGTGCATGTTGCGATGCAATCGTTACGATGGAGGCTTTATGAATTATGAGATGCCGGATGACGATCTCGAACTCATGATCAAAGGCGCTGGAGCATTACTACGCATACACGGTCGCCACGAAGAGCGAGGACCTGCGGTACAAAGAGCTTGCGGACCGCCTAAAGCGAAAGCCGACCGAACGGGTTGGAGCCGAGGCTAATCAGGAGCGTGGCAAGAAGCGTCGCGCCTGAGGAACGTCTCGCTGTGAACCACGCGGGCACACGGTATAGCATCATCAATGAGTCTAATGAAGGAACTCCTCACTAAGAAATTCTGGTGGGACGTCAAAACAATATTTGATGAAGCGCGTGAAGGGACTACCCTGAATAGCGGCGATTCACAGGCTGCGTCTTCCGAAGAGGCGAAGTACAAGGGCAGCAAAGCGACGGACACAGCGCCGCCACCGGACCAACCCAGTCGGGATTAAACGTTTACTGCAGGGGAGGCCGTTAGAGCGGTCATCGTAGCCCCCGCAATGGGTTTTTTATCACCCGCGCACCCGGACTCCTCGCGCCCCCGGCTAGCCACGACCATCACGGTCAGCCTCGTCGCCAGGCCGGGCGCCCAAAGCGCAAGTGCACGGGTTGAGAGGGCGAGGGATTCCGTCCGCACTGGATCGGGCGCTGCAACTAACGATAAGCCAGAAGTAATAGCCAACCCTTAGCGCCGAAAATTCTTCCCGTCCTTCTTAGCGTCCAAGAAGTGCGTTGAAGGCCATCCAGCGCATTCTTGTCCGGGACGGCTGACCGCCTACTTTCGATCGAAGTGAATCGGCTTGATTGGGACCGGAGCATCCAGGATTTTCACCGCTGCCTGTCCATCGCCAAGCAACTTCATTTCGAATTTCAAAACATCATCGTCGTCTTTGATCTCAAACGTCAGTGTATCGCCTCGCAGTTTTGCGTTGAGGATGGGTGACGGAGAGTCTGAATGATCGGTGGACTCCGGCTCTTGAAGGTCCCCGTTCGCATCGGCGTTAATGTTGCAGGCCTCCATCTCTCCGGAGATGTGCTCACCGGCCTTGAGTCTGAGGGTGCAGATCACCTTGTCCTTCCACTTCGCCTCCCACGTACCGGCGAATTTCTTTTGAGCCTCGGTGTCTTGTGCCACGAGAGGCACCGAAGTGAGCAGGGGCAATAGAGCAATCATCAATAGACGCATGGGCGCTTCGACAGTAGCAAATCGGCGACCGTTTGCAATATTCACGTGCACGAAGGGGTTTTTGCGGGGGAACCGTGCGTGCCCGTCACATGTGAGGTGAAAGAGCCACGAGGAGACGAAGGTTTGCCTGGGCGCGCCCGCTAGCCGCTGGTCAAGGCTGACGTCGCGAATTAGTTTCCGCCGGGGCAGTGATCCCGCTTCGGTCGCGAGAGCATTCGTGCTACGATCACCCCTTATGCCGACCGAACACATCATCGCGCTGCTCATCGCGGAGCGCGACAAACTCAACCAGGCCATTGAAGCTCTCCAAGGCCCCATCAAGAGGCGTGGCCGCCCTCCGAAGAACCTCTCTACTGCCGCCGCCCCGCCGCCTGCTCTCCCGGCCAAGAAACGGAAGGGCCTGTCCGCCGCCGCGCGCAAAGCGCAATCTCAGCGCATGAAGGCGTATTGGGCGGCCAAGCGGAAGAAGGAAGGAAAGAAGTAGGAGCGAATCCCTCAATCTGGCTTTCTATTTTTTCTTCGCCGCCTTCAGAAGGTCCTTAACGATGATTACCGAATCAAATCGAGGTCGATACTTGGCTGCCATTCTCACCGCTATCGTCGCGCTCGCCACCGGCGCTGCGTATGCGGATGACCTCAGTGGCACTCACCGTTACGTTGAAGTAAGGGGCGCCAAGCTTTACACGCAGATCTACGGCCATGGACCGGCAATTGTATTTTTACATGGGGGGATGGCCTTCTTTGACAACAGCTTCGCGAAGCAACGGGACTATTTTGCCACCTATCGCACCGTCGTCGGCATCGATCAGCGGGGGTATGGGCATAGTCCTGATGGGCCATGGTCTCTCTCCTACCAGATGATGGCGGATGACACTGCGGCCATCGTCGAGCAGCTCGGCCTCGGTCCCGTTGACGTCGTGGGACACAGTGACGGTGCCAATCTTGCCCTGATCCTCGCGCGAGATCACCCGCAGATGGTTCATCGTTTGGTTATTTCGGGCGCGAATATCCGGGTTAATCTCTCTCCGGATGAAAAACAGCGCGCTCAATGGTCACCTCAACAATTGGCCGGACATCTTCGCGAGCTAGCCAATAGGCTGCCGCCCTGGTTTTTGACTGACTACTCGAGGGTCAGTCCCGACGGTCCCGAACACTGGATGACATTATTGGCGAAGAGCTACGACATGTGGCTTCAGCCCGTGGTGATCGAACCCGCCGACCTCAAGAAGATATCAATACCGGTGCTTGTCATGGCTGGCGACCACGACTTCACCTCCGTCGAAGAAAATGCCGAAATATTCCGAGATCTGCCGAATGGGCAACTCATCATTGTGCCCGCGAGCAACCACGGAACGTTTAGCAAGCGCCCAGAGTTGGTCAATCTCGCAATACGCGAATTTCTGAACCAACCCGATAGTAGCGCCCCATCACACTAGCTCGGTCGCGATTCGCTCGACGCTCTACGGGAACTTCGGCGTTAATCCAAACTCTGCCTATAGCTGCCCGCCTGTCGCCACACGACGCGCCGGCCTTTGAGAATTCGGCAACGCCAAGCCACCATACCAGCATCGCCATCGTCAGCTCATGCCGCGTCGCCGGGGAATTCACCGTCACAGTCAACCGCGCTGCCGGGCCGGGCTGAGAGTCCATCAGGCCGCACCGTTTGAACTCTGATTTCAACAGGCAGGCGGGTCAACGATGGCCCGGTTTCACGCTGGACCTTGTAGGCTCTGGCCGGACGGCCTGAGACTGCGTTGGTGCTAAATATTGAGTGCAGCTTTGACAATATGTTCCTATGTTCGACGGTTCTATGGCCGGTTTGGGCCTCATAACAGCGGTCCAGCTGGCGAAAACGCACAGGATGGACGTGATGAGTACCTGCGCAACCAGCCCATGTCTATCAATCCACCACTTCAACGACTCGCTCCTTTCCTTGCTCCCAAAGTGCTGTGTGAGTTTAAAGTCATTGCACAGTTGAATGTCATGGGTCATGTCGCACATCGCCGTCTCGATTAGCCTTTGGGCGTGAAGGTCGCGTATTGTACCGTCGGTCATGAAAAACAAGTATCCCGCGTGGATTACCAAGATGCAGGCGAAAACCGCCACTGTAAGGCCCCAACTTTCCGGGGGTTTGAATTGAGTGTCCTTGCCTAGGGCGACGAAGGCGATGAACCCTGCAAGGCCGAACCAGATCGCGTAACTGAGAAGCCATTCGTAGTTTCTGCGCTTCTCCCACCGGTTGAAGCTCGCGGTCTGCAACGTCTTCAAAATTTCGAGACGCAGGGTATCGGGGACAACCGGAGGAGGAACTGGTAGCAAGGGAGGTTCGGTCGCCATGCAATGTCCGTGGTTGTCAGTCTACCGCATGTAGTCCCATAGCGCTCCCGCCCAACTCGTTCGACTACTCTAGCGTCGGACGGGGTCAGGCGCATTGTCTGAAGTCAGCCACGGCTAAAGAAAGGAAGACCCTTAGATCATCTCCTCAGCCGCTCCTTCAACCGATTCTTCTTCACCTGCTCGTTAGGATTTCTTGCTCCACCATTCCAGCCACGACAGCACCTTACCCACGCTGACGGTGTGTTCTTCCTCCGGCGCTCTTACACGAATCCTCAACTGTGTTGCTTGACCAAAAGTCATTTCCGCAAATGCGCAGCGCCGGAATGCGGCCATGGCTTCGATGGCAGCCTCGTAGAGACTCTAGGCGGGAACGCGAAGGGAGTGCGCGCGGGCGCGGGCGTTTGGCACGGCATGATTATAGGCGGAGAAAAGGGGAATAGAGTGGACCTGCCAACCTACTTTGGCTACTACTATCGGTCGCCACCTCATCCGATGGACAAAAGTTTTCCTCGACGGCTAATTTTGCCCCGAAATCTCGCACGTAGTGGTAGGCGAATGCTGGCGATACTTTGTGCCGGGTCGGCGTAGATCTGATGCCGGGACGCCAAACTTTGGATCTGGAGGAAAGATATGGAAGATGCGAAAACGAAACCCGCAAAGGTAGAGCCAAACGATTTGCAACTAAAAAACAAGCCGCAATCTCCCCAAGAACTCGGTGAGACCTCCGGCGGTAGAAATAGCAATGATCCATGCGAAGGCGGGCAAGCTTTTAGGCTTGTTAAAGCCATCCACCGATGAATTGTCAAAGGGGAGTGAGTGCGAGGTCATGGAGGTGTATACCTTGGAGCAGATCTCTCAGGAAAAAGTTAACCCTCTGGCTTTAGATCTTCTTTGTTGCGATCCGATCTATTGCCTCGTTTCACTTACCTTGGTAAGCTTCGTAACCGGAGAAGGCGTCTGCACGGAACTCGCATCCTCTTCGCTAACACCGATTTCGCTCCGTTTTCACGGCTGAAATCGGTCATACGGGAGCAACCGGATATGGATGTTCTGAATTATGGCGGCGGCGCGAACATGGATTTGATGCTGGCTGTCCAGGACTTGCAACCGAATATCATCCTTATTCCTTTGCTCGAAGACGACCGCGAACCCGGCATTTGCAGCCATTTGCTAGAAGAGTTCGACGACATAGTAATCATCGCAATTTCGCCGACGAGGATTCGCCGGCTGTCGAAGTGTCTCGACCTTCCGTTCTCTGAACAGGCTCTACTCGAGACGATTCGGACAATCCAAATGCGCGCGTAGCTTGAATTGCAGCAGCTCAACGGCCGTAGGCTTGGAGAAAATTCTATGACGGATTCGACCCCCATCTGTATCATTGGTGAAGACCGTGTTTTGACGGAGGCGTTGTCGATAGCCCTGCGCACACGCGGTTTGTTGACGACAGTGGTTTGTTCCGGCTCTGTTGAAATCCTTGAACCGGGATTCCTTCCCGAAGTTATTATTTTGGCCTTAGACGGATCCTCCACACGGGCGCGTGAGCGGCTGGCGAGCATCTCGGCTCGCTTTCCGAGCAGCAAGAGCATCGTTCTGGGGTTAACCGGCAACAGGGACCTGTTCGGATATGCGCTGGGTAATCTGACGCAGTGCATGTTGAAGATCGATTCTTTTGAAAAATTGATCAGAACCCTTGAATTTTTGCACGACGACCCCGCCTCCCGGCCGCGTAGAGTGGATTCCGATTCCATCGGAGATCCCGGGCCGGACCTGACGATTCGCGAGCGGGAAATTTTTAAATCAGTTTCCGCCGGACTGAGTAACAAGGAAATCGCAGCCCTATTCTCGATCAGCACCAGCACGGTCAAGAATCACATCCACAACATTCTTACCAAGCTGAACATCCGGCGCCGCGGGTACGTTCTTGGTTGTACTTACATTCCGCGAGCCGCACCTGGCGGGCAAAATGCGAAAAGCGGTGAATTTTGCATAGACCTTCTTAAACATTAATGATCCATTGCCAAGCGGTACCAGCCGGGTGAAAATCAAACATCTCACTTACGTCATTCGCCAGCCGGAATGGCCAAAGAAGGTAAAGCATGCTGCATACGGTGGAGAACGGTTATTCGTCAGAAGCGGAATCCTACGAGGAAGTCTTTGCCGAGACCCCCTTTGCAATCGCGACTGTCCACGAACAGGAGCAGGCGCTCGAGACCTCGGCCGGCGAGACTCTCACCGGTAACTGGGAATTCGTTACCCCTTTCCTTCCCGGAGAGTCGACGGAAACCGAAGGCGAAGGCCTAAGTCCGGAAGCTGGTGAGTTCAGCGAGATTACGGCAGAGCTAAAAGATCCACTGTTTCGCGAATCTCTGGAACAACTGGCGGATGA